>OLGI01000413.1_pt1 | contig 44287 bp, 39 predicted proteins | sample 1605221 | NCBI WGS metagenome assembly OLGI01 (sample SAMEA3888915, study PRJEB22519) | human gut metagenome | biome: human gut; feature: human-associated habitat; material: faeces | place: Denmark | collected 2010 | reverse complement strand
GTACAAATGACTGATACAGAATTGAAATCAATGCAGGAGAGTGTATCCTACTTATGCCAAGCACAAAGACAGAATCGTCATCCGCATTCCTCTCATTCCTCAGTTCAATACACCAGAAGAACAGAAGCGCAGTCAACAAGCCTTAGAAGAATTGGGATTTCTATATATTTATTGCTATCGTGAGTATGTCATTACCAAGTCTGCAAGTACGATGGCGGATTCCTTCTCATCCTTTGGTGCATCCTTTGACTTCCATGCCACGATGAATCGAATTTTTGCGGTGGTTATCTTGTAGCCTTTCAATTCCCATTTCCCTATTTTTTCATTCATCTTGATGGAAAATTGGGCAATGTCTCTGCTTGTTGATGGAAGGCAAAGGCAATGGTCGTGGTAGGTTAATGGCATGCCACTTCTCAGGGAAAGGATAGTGTCCTTATGAGGCTTGGAAAAGCCAAGGTTTACATCCTTGTGTGAGAGTTGGAGCACTATTTCATTGGGTTCATCATAAGCCTGAGCGTCATAGAGATGTTGGGCAGTATGGAGAGTGTCGAAAAGATTGCCATTGGTGTGGATGGTAAGTGTCTGCTTGGCACGTGTCATGCCCACATAGTATCGGCGCAGTATCTCATCTGTAGGATGCTCAGGATGGGTAATGAGCATCAATACATGGTCGAACTCATGGCCTTTTGCCTTGTGGATAGTGCTGACCACGATGTCCGATTCCGTGATGTCACAGAAGTCTTCTACTGATGATTCAAACACAAACTCCTTCAGATCGCTGTAGTACTTGGCACGATTGGTTTGCTCAAATATCTGAAGGCTGCGGTGCAGGTATTGCAATGCCAGACTGGAGGCATACTTTTGGTATGTCTGATGCTTGGCTGTTTCCCAAATATCATCAGGAATGATAGGGGATTTCGTCTCTTTGAGACTTTGGTCTATTTTCTTCAAGAAGTATCTTACCTCTGCCAGATTCCAAAAGCGCAAGCCGTCCATTGATTGCACCAGCTTAGCCTTGATGCCATGGCTGTGAAGAAGAGCCAGCATGATGACAGCCTCCTCATTGGTCTGTGTGAGGATACTGATGGTTTCGTTCTTCTTGTCGGAAGATCCATCGGTTGCTTTTTGATTGTTACTTGTCTGTAATCGTATTACATCTTCAAGAATAGGCTGATACATATAAACCCTTTTCTCCTGAATCTCGTATGGATGCTTCACAATTCTTACTTCTCCATCTTCTTGACTCATAGAGATGATAGGGGCGGATTTGATACGCTGTCGGATGTTACGGGCGAAATCGTTGGCAGCTTCTACGATATGGCGAAAACTGCGATAATTCTCGGTCATCTCGAAGAAACGGCTATGTTCTGTCTGGGTCAATTCATAGAGGTACAGAGAGTTGGAACCTCTAAACTCATAGATATTCTGGTCATCATCGCCTACAGCTATTACCCTCATCTCTTCGTTGGCTTTCATAAGAGCAGTGACAAGGGCATAGTCATCCTTGCTCATGTCTTGTGCTTCGTCGATGACGAGTACGGTTTTGCTGATGCGATTGGGTTCTACTTCTCCATTCTTGATCATTTCTGCAGCTTGCTTTACCACATCTCCTGCCTCATCCAGATTGCCAACCCTGCCCAGCAGGTCGAAGCAATAAGAATGGAAGGTCTTGATTTCTACGAAATGGGCTGCATTGCCGATGAGTTGCATCAGTCGCTGCTTGAATTCGGTAGCGGCTGCACGCGAGAAAGTGAGCATCAGGAGTTGTTCGTGCTTTACATCTTCCAACAGCAGGAGAGAGGCAAGTTTATGTACGAGCACACGTGTCTTGCCGCTGCCAGGACCAGCAGCGACTACGATGCAGCGAGATTCATGGTCGTCGATGATTTCCTTCTGTCGCTTGGAGAGCATTCCGAAGAGTTTCCTATACTTCGAAGGTGTAACGTTGCGCTCTATCTCTGCCTCTCTGTTGCCCTTGAAGTACTTTGAGATGAAACGGTGGTAGTCCATCTGGAAATAATCCTGCACATATTGCAGGGCTGCATTATAATCTCTAACCATCAGGTTGGCATATTCGCCCACAATGTGTATCTGCTGAATCTTCTGCTTGTAGAATTCATTGAGCATCCGGTAATCTTCCTGTTTGTATCGCAGGCGAAGTTCCTTGGTGCGCTTAATTGCCATCGCATTGTAGAGAACCAAAAAACCTCCCTCCAGCTTCATGGCTCCTATCTTGGAGAGATAGAGCAAGGCTTCCTCCACGTCTTCCAACTGCAGGGAAGAAAAGTCGGAGAAAAGCGATTGGTGGTTGGATTTCAGATCGTTTAGAAGTTCGACTACTGAGAATTGGAGAGGTTTCTCTTCAGAATCGTTTTCCTTCACCAGGCTATATAGTCTTTCGATGATGAATCGGCAAACCTCAATTCTTCTTTCAAATCGCTTGATGATGGTCTCTATGTCTTTGTCTCTCGTTATGACGAGATTGTGAGATCCGTCTTCTTTCTTGTGCGCATATCCCTTCACTACTAAGAAGTATAGCAGTGTGCGGATTTGCTTTTCAGTCGAAGTATTGATGCCATCATGTACGGCATTATCATTGAGTTGCTTGTATGTGATTTGCAGCGATTCATCTGGAATATGTTCCAGAATATATTTTTCCAGTTTGGCAAAATTCTCCAGCATTTGCTGGGGCTTGCGTTGATTGTCGCTGATATCTTGCAGATAGGCAGAGATGTCACGGGTATCGGCAAGGATACCTTCCTGGCGCATTCGCTCAACGGAAGATATGACATCTCGCTTGCTGAGTCCGAGGATGTCTGCGAGGTAATCAATGCGGGATTCTGCCTCGCTATCCTGTGCTTTGGCTATGTGCTTCTGGGTAATGAGCGACTTGATAATGCGTATGGCATTCTGCATTTCATCCTTAGAGAATAGGGGTGATTCGGTGAGGCGCAATCTTGCTTCGTCCATGTTCTTGACGGTGATTCCTGTGGCATAGACGTGCGGAATGTTGTTGCCTCGCTCTATGTATCCGCTCTGTTCAAGGGCTGATAGGGCGGTGCGAACACGGGTTTCTATGTCGGATACAGAGTTGTCCCAGCCTGCTTGTCGAGCTATCTCAAGGGCAGAACAACTTACGTGTGGACGCTGCTTGGTAAGAACTTTGATGGCTTTCCATACCTGCTGTATCTCGCTGATGCTCAGCTTCGTCTGGTTGAGCAGTACGAAATGCTTGTCTAAATCCTCGTCACCATAGAGTACATAGCATTTTGCGTTTAGGTGTGGATCTCTTCCGGCACGTCCAGCTTCCTGTACATAGTTTTCCAGAGAGTCGGAGATGTCGTAGTGGATGACTAACCCCACATCGCTTTTATCGACGCCCATACCAAAGGCGGAGGTGGCCACGATGATTCTTACCTTGTCGCTCATGAAGGCCTCCTGATTGTGCACCTTCTCGTCTGCATCCATCTTGCCATTATAGGGCAGTGCGGATATGCCGTCACGTGTTAGCTTCTGGGCGAGTTCCCGGGTTCGCTTGGTGCGGGATACGTAAATGATGGTAGGGCAATCTGTCTTTTCCACGAGCGAGCGTAGGAGGTTGTATTTGTTGCCGTCACTATCTACGTGGATAACGGAATAGTGCAGGTTGGTACGTGAGGCTGATGAGGCGAAGAGCTGGAGGTCTGTGCCCAGCCAATACTTGAAATAGTCGCAGATGTCTTGCACCACCTTCTGTTTTGCGGTGGCGGTAAAGCAAGATACGGGTATCAGGGTTCGGCCGTGATTCCTTTCCATTGCGTCCTTGCCAAACTTGTGCTCCTGATATTTCTTGATAAACTTGCCGATGTATAGGTAGTCCACACGGAAGTCTTGTCCCCATGCAGAGAAGCAATGGGCTTCATCTATGACGAATCTCACTACATGTCGAGCCATCAGTATGCGCTCGATGGTATTGGAGCGCAACATCTCAGGGGCTATATATAATAAGGTGGCATCTCCGCTCAGTACTCGTTCGATGGCCAAGGAGCGGGAGATAGGATCAAGGAGACCGTTGATGGTTACGGCATCGGTGAAACCTCGGTCTGCGAGATTATCTACCTGGTCTTTCATCAATGATTGCAGCGGCGAGATAACCACGGTGAGTCCATGTACGGTTCTTCCATCCATCAAGGCTGGTAACTGGAAGGTGAGCGACTTGCCGCCACCGGTAGGAAATATTGCCAATAATGACTTGCCGTCCACTGCCGCTTGCGATGCCTGTTCTTGGAGAGGTTCACCATCATAGGTGCGGAAAGCATCATAGCCAAAGAGTTGCTTCAGGTTGTAATGAATGTCGAGCATGTGGTTGCAATACTCGCAGCCATCGGTGCATTGGGTATGGCAGAGCACATAGATGAAATGTTCTACCTCGGGATAATTGTGGAGAACCCAACCTGGGGTCACGGATTGGTAATCGTCTGTGCCTATGAGAGCCAATGCGTATGCCAAGCCGCATGGTGACTGGGCAGCAAGTGCTGGAATGTCGGCATGGGCGCAAATATGATTCTTGTATTCAGAAAGAATTAATTCTGAAACATCTGTGGTCGTTTCATCTGTTTCGATGGTTCCCACATACATCAGAAATCCTCTGAATTCTTCTTCATGTTGGAGCAATAAGGTGAAGATTTTCCTCTTATTCTCAGATAATAGATTCCATGCTGCGATCTCATCCATCAAGAGTTCCTTGGCTTTCTCGCAGTCATTGACAGGATTGTTCATCTGCTCGCTCATCAGCTTGTCGTCTTTTACCAGGTGATGGTAAGGGCGTTTGGGGAAGAGGAGTGGGGAGAGATAGAGGGTATCTATCAGAATACCGTTGAGATGGAGATAGTGGGCATCATGGTGAATGAGGTTATGACCGCAAATATAATCAACCTTTCCTTCTTGTAGAAACTGATTCAGTGCAGTTTGGGATGCTTGATGAAAGGTGGCCCCGTCATCACGTAATGCTCCGATGTCGTGTATTTTATGGTCTTTCAGCCCCACTTCGGTATCCACGAAGGCAATATTCTTGCTTCTGGCATCTTTCTTCTTGATGCCAGAGTCCACAGTAAGATCGTTCTTCCTTCCAAAGAGGCGACTGAATATTGACATAATCTACGATGTTTACATTTTTCACCGCAAATTTACATTTAATATTTGATATATGCAAATTATGCGCCCTTTTTCTTCATCATCAATCGCGACTTTTCTTTGGCCAGAACCTGCATATCCACAGCCACATCGTCTTCATCTACAATTTCTACGCCAGTCATTGTTTCTATTACGTCTTCCATAGAAACTACGCCACGGAGACAACCGTATTCATCCACAATAATAGAGATGTGTTCGCGCTTTTCCAGCATCTTTTCCCATATCTGATATAGAGATTCATCTTCATTGAAAGAAAGAATCGGGCGCACCAACTCTGATAATCTGGTCTGGAACTTGTCGTCTGAAACCTCCTTGAGCACCATGTCTTTCAGGATATAGCCCACGATGTAGTCTTTGTTATGATCATATACAGGGATGCGTGAGAATTTCCATTCCTTCTGTTCGTAAAACTCCTTGATAGTTTGATTCACATTGGCAGATTCTACCACAATGGATGGAGTCATTACCTCTTTAGCCTTTACTCCAGCCAGGCGAATACAACTTTTGATGATCTTGCTTTCTGATTCACGGAAGATGCCTTCTGTGGTTCCTACATCTACCATGGCAGAAACTTCCTCACGGCTCATGGTGGCCTGGTGGTTCTTAGGAGTAAATATCTTCGTGATAAGTTCTGAGAGCAGTACCAATGGATAGGTGATGAAAATGAGCACCCTGATAATCTTGGTAGCTGACATGGCTAATGAGCGCCAATAGGATGCACCAATGGTTTTCGGGATGATTTCAGAAAGCACCAGAATCAGCAGGGTAAGAATAGCGGAAATAATACCGAAGTATTCTTCACCAAAGAGTTTGATAGACTCAGCACCTACACCGGCAGAACCGATGGTGTGGGCAATGGTATTGAGCGAAAGAATGGCACCCACTGGGCGATCTACGTTGTTCTTGTACTGTTTCATTAATGAGGCTGTCTTGTTGCCTTGATTCTCCTTCATTGAGATAAACGACATTGGAGTTGATAATAACACAGCTTCCAGGACAGAGCATAAAAAGGATAGTGACAGAGCACCTAAAAAATATAAAATAATTAAACCCATGTAAATTTTAATTCGTTAATAATATGTTATCTGAAATGAGATAGATATTATTTCCGAAGATTACAATGAAGGATGTAATGGGGAACATTACATCTTTGGAGTTTATTTGATATATGTTTTGTTGTTGAAAATGTCATTACAATCATCATTGATTTCAATTTGTTGCAAATATAATGAAAATAATACGAAACTCCTCTTTATTTCTCGAAAATTAGATTGTTTTATATGATTTTTAGTAAATATTTGTTGGTTTTTCTAATAACATCTTTCATGGAGAAGAGGATGAGGGGGAGTCATAAATCTTGACACACTATCCGATGAGAAAGCATTTCCTCAAAGAAAGTATATTTATCAAATCTAACGATGCGCATTTATAAGGTCTCATGATGCGCTTCGTTAGGGTTTAATGATGCGCTTTATTAAGGTCTCATGATGCGCATCGTTAAGTGTTAATAAAGCGCTTCTTTAAGTTTCAAAGAAGCGCTTCTTCATCCGTCTAAAATTTTCAATAAAAAAGAGGGTGCGTCATGGACTTATGACACACCCTCTTAAATTTTTTATTTGTTTTCGTATGTAACAACGAAATTACTTCTTCTTGTAAGTAACAACTACCTTGTTAGCGAAGATTGACTGAGCGCTGGAAATAACAGAACCTGTGGTCTGCATGGTCAATGTGTTGTTCGTAAAAGAACTCTCGATACCTGCAGTAACTGAGGTTTCTGCGCCACTTTCATCCATCTCTGCTGCAATCAGCTGACTTGGCACATAGGTAGATACCTTCACGTTGCGGTTGAGAAGGAAGCCCAGGAACAAATCTTCACGTGTCTGCATCCAGCCGAAAGCATTCAGCAGATAAAGAGGCTCAATGGTGTTAGGACAAGTACGGATGCTCTTGTCTGTTGCCAACCCGTTGGCCAAGCTCATGGTATAAGCAGACAAGTTGCCATCTGTATAGGTGTTCAGAAGATTTGCATCATCATTATCTGCTGCACCGTTCTTCTTTACACTTACAAGATAACCGTTTGCATCGTAATTCCAGGTATAAGCAACTTCTTCACCATACATATCGTAACCAGTGCTGCCGATAATGCGGCCCTGATCGTCGATGGTATAAGTGAATGGTGCTCCTGAGAACAAACTCATGGTTGTAATAGTCTTACCGCTATACTCGAAAGCCCACTCTACACCACCATTAGAAGAAATTCCCTTCAAGGAACCGTCTTCATTATAGGCGAAATTAACAACCAGTTTGCCTTCTTCAAGACCCAACATTGGAGCATACATGTCGAGCATCGCATTATCTGTAATGGTGATGCTCTCTACCTGGCGCTGCTGAAAGGCATATACCTTACCCAACTCCCAGGAAGCACTGCCACGAACCAGGGATACGGCATACTCGCCTTCTGCCAAATCAGCTGGAACGGTGAACTTCACGCCATCTGTTGTAACAGTAGCATCGATGGTCTTGTCACCAACAACAATCTTGTCGCCCTGGGCAAAGCCGATACCAGCGAGGGTTACCTCCTGGCCAAGACCCATTTCTGCAGGCAATGAAAGGGTAGAGATAGGATTGTCAGCTGCAAGAAGATTCATGCTGCCCAAGGTGAAGCTGTCATTAGCCACCTTCAAAACTACATTTACCTTACCAGGAGTCATGGTGTAAGGGATGGTGAATGTAGCACCATTAGAAGTCATCTTAGCATTGGCATTTACCTCTGCGCCTTGCTCAGGTTGGAGATAAATAGTCTGACCAGAAGCGAAACCATTTCCCTGAACAGTTACTTCGGAACCAATCTTTGCAGAAGATGGAACCACCTGATTGCTCACTGGGTTGCTTGGACCATCGTCATCTGACGAACATGCTGAGAATGTGATGATGGCACAAAGCATCAGCATCATTGAAATCAATTTTTTCATAATCGTTGGTTTTAATTAATGTATATAATATTATTAAACTCTTTTTTTTTACTACAAACCTGGCTGACTGTTCAGAATCTTCTCTGTATCCTCGCTGGATGGTCTTGTCATGTCAGGATTGACAATTCTTCCATTAGGATCGAGGAGGATGAAGCGAGGAATACCGCTGATGCGATAGTCGCTCTGGAACTTGGTGCCTTTGCCGATGTAAAGTTGGGTGCCACTCAGAGCACCGCTCTTCACGCGATCAGCCCACTTTGCCTTGTCCTGATCTATAGAAAGACCTACGAACACAATGTTTCTGCCCTTGTACTTTTCCTCCAACTTCTTGAGGAATGGCAACTCCTTCTGGCAAGGACCGCACCAGGTGGCCCACATATCTATATATACATACTTGCCACGGAAATCGCGGAGCGTCATCTCCTTACCGTTCACATCCACACCCTTAAACATTGGTGAAGGACGGCCCACGGCTGCCTTGTCCCATTTGGCACAAGCCTGCTTGAAGATGGCATTGAGGCGAGGTGAGGTAACGTAGGTATAATAGAGATTCTGAAGATCGGTAATGTTCTCCACACCATTTCCCTCTACGTAGGTGAATGCCAGAAAGTGAATCAGTGACTCGCGAACCTTATCACTCTGGATGTTCTCGCCGATATAACTCATCTCTGCTAATACCTTTGGATAATACTGGCGGATGTCCTTGCCAGCCTCGTCGAAGATATGAGCCGTCTCAATCATAAAGTTGCGGTATTCATCGATGTCGGTAAGATCTTCATCCTCCTTCACATACTGGCGGATGGCATCGTAATACTCTTTGCCCAGTACCATTGTAGTGTCCTGAGTGAGGTATGTATGACTTACAGGATACATCAGCATCATGTTGGCATAGAAATAGGTGATTCGGCCTTCCTCCATCTTCAGGAACTTATCATTAGCAGCAAACTTGCGTGCCTTCAACAGGCGCTTCATCGAAGCCATCTTCTTATCCACAGCTGCCTTGAACTCGCTCCATGGTTGGGCATAAGCCTCATTAGGAAGAGCCGTCAACTGAATCTTGTTCAGGTAATCAACAGCCTTCTCGTTGCCGCCTTTCACAGCGAAGGTGTTGTCGAAATCATGGGCATCGAAGGAAATGTTCATCTCGTCGCCCTTCTGGAGATAGACTACTTTGAACTTCTCGCCATAATATACATTGGCATAGAGTGCATCCATGCCGTCGAGCTGTACTGTGGCTTTGCCGTCGGTGAGCGCAAACTCGTTGACACTCATGTGGTAAACCAATACCACATTGGTCAATACCGGATTCTTGACATCAAACTTCACCGTAATGCCATCAGCGGCATGCATGTTCACTGCTGCAAACAGGAACAGAAGCACTGACAATATCTTATTCTTCATTTTCATTTTGTTTTAAAATTTTCTTTCTGTTGAAAGCATCTTATATATAATTAAGGTGTAATTAGTTGGTACGCTCGCGATAGGTAGCATCCACAATCTTGCCGAAGCCTGAATAGCTGGTAGGGATTACCTTAGAGAAGTCGCCCTCTGAACTCATGCCGTTGTAGATGCGGAGTGTGCCGGAACCCTTACTGCTCTCTGTGCCCACGATAAGATCGTAATCATTGGCTGATGCGGAATTCTGATAGAAGTTGAACTTCATCATCGTGATGGTCTCGCCGCTGAAGCTAAACTGGCGCTCTGCCTTCAATGGCTTCTCTGAGAGATTCACACGATAAACCGTGCCGCCCACGGCATAATACATATAGTTCTTCAGCGAACTGAAGGCGAAGCAGGTAGCCTTGGCGATGTCGGTACAGTCGCTCAGGTCGCCATAGTAAGCCTTGCCCAGTGCGAATGTGCAGTCGGCATAACAGAGCATATCGCCCAACTGGATGCCATACACTTCATATTTCTTTCCGCTGCGGAGTATGGTATAGGTGACGCCCATCAATGCATTTCCCGGGTCATACTTAGTATTCTCCATATAAACGAAGTCCATACCGGTAGGGTATTCCGAAAAGGCATTTCCCGTTACCATCTCAGAACCCTTATAGCCCGTAGCAATCTCTTCCATCTCTTTCATGGTGTGATAAGAGGCGTCTGAAAGCGACAATCCTGGCAGGAACGGACAGCAGGACATGAAGCACTTGTTTACATTATCATAAAGAAGATAGATGGATGCATAAGAGGCGGCTCCGATGTTGGCTCCCACGGCAGGGGCAAGCACCGGCTGTTTGTTGACAGCAGCAAAGAGTCCCTGGATTCCCATGTTGGAAGCAGAGTAGGCATAACCATCACTTACAATCATTCTCATCATGCCGCTCTGGTCGCATACCATGCTTTGAGGATGCAGATCCTGCTGCTTCGCCACCTCGTACTTGAAGGCATAGTCTTTCTGCCACATGAAACTGTTTTTTGAAAGACGGGTAGCGCCATCGGCTGTAAAGAGATAGAATGGAGAGTCAGTATATCCGCTATTGGGTGCATACTGGATGCGATAAGGATGATTCAATTCTGGCATTCCGGTAGTCTTGAGGACATCGAAATAGGTTTGACCAGTAATCTTTGAAACGATGTCGAGACGGGTCTTGCCATCTACATCGCAAAGCACCATCCAACCCTCTGATGTAGTGTCACTCACGGTGAGCTTGTAGCTCTGTCGCCAGAACAGACCGGTGTTCTTCTCTGTGGCGGTGAAATAGAGGATATATTCTCCTGCAGGAAGTGTCATTTCCTGCAAGAGATGTTTTTCGTTGCTGAGTACCGTTACCTCATTATCGCCCGACTTGTTGATTACCTTCCATTCATAGTTGTAGGCATCCAGGTCGGTGATGTTATCGCCCAGCTTTGGATCGAGGTCGATGTTGGCATGGGTGAGCACTGAGATGTTCTCTGGCACGCCCGTAATAGTAGGCTCGTTCAGGCTGTGATAGTCGTAGTTGCCCTCGTCTTGCGAGCAACCAGCTAACATGGTAGCCATCATCAGAGCCATTGCCCATATTTTATAATTTCTCATAATTCTTAATGTTTTTCTTTTAATTTCTCCTTTGAGAGTGAATGTCTTCCCATGGCTTTACTCACCATAGAATACTAAAGCATTGCCCTGTGCATCGAAGGCATCGGCATCGTAGGTCTTGCCACTGTTGCGAAGTTTTTGCTGCTCCTTCACATAGCTTTGCATTTCAGTACTTACATAGCTCTGCATGGCAAGTGTCATCTTCGACTCATCGTTGAAATCGGCTGGATCCAGGTCAAGAACCTTGCAGGCCAACTCAAACTTCTGCTGAGTGAAGTCACCGAGCAAGTCAGTTTTCCATGCCTTTGGTGCTGTGGTAAACTGGTCGGAGAAGATAATCTCGTAAGACAGGGTGGTCACCACATCGCCATTGGCGTTGGTTTCCTCGGTAACAGGCAGGGTGAAGAATGCATTTGGCTGTAAACTTATCTGGATGTGCTTCTGCTGTGATTTCAGAATGGCAGTACGCTTCAGGGTAATCATATACTCCAAGGTTGTTTCGCCTGCTGGCAACTCAGCCTTCTCTGGAAGAACATAATCCACGCCTTCCTGTGCATCCTCTGAACTTACTGTCAGGGCAATCTCGCGAGGCTGGTCGGAAGGTCTGCCCACCAACTGAATCTTCACCGGCACCTGCATTTCGTCGCCTTTTTCATAAACGAAGGTCACGTTAGTCTTATCTTGCAGGATATTGGTATTGGTGCGATTGTTGAGATAAACGCCATTGATATCCTGGAATACATCCGGCTCCTGCTCACTGCATGAACCGAATGCGATGACCATCATCGCCCCAATTAAGAGGTTTTTTATCTGATATTTCATATAATTTCGTATGTTAAATTAATCTGGAAAACTCCTAACTATTAACGCTTGACTTTGAACTTTTTAATCTTAATTTTTGATCAGTTCTCAGTCTCAGAATCTGGCAATGGAACCACGAAGATCAAGTCGCTTGCCTTTGGATTCTTGTTCTTGTTAGAAGAGGTGATGATATCGCAGTTCAATCGCTTGTAGAGATAGAACAACTGTCCCTCGCCATACAACTCTCTGATATACTCATACTTCAGCAAGTCTGGAGTCAGGGTCTGCAGGTTTGCTACACCACGGTTTCTGCGCAGGGCATTCACATACTGCAAGCCGTTAGCCAGATTGTCGCTCTGACTCTCTGCAGCAATCAGGAACATCTCGCCCAATCTTACCATCGGAATCATCGTATTCTGAATGCTTCCGTTGGCCACCATGTCACTATACTTGTAGAAATATCGGTTGCTTCCCGTAGCTATCCAGTTGGCACGATAGCGGTAGTCGTCTTGATAACCGCCAGTTGTCGCAGCTCCGCCATATACGATATTGCTCATCAGGTTGTCATCCATGCGGAATACATAGTTTGGCAGACGGGATGGATCGTAGAAATTCTTGTGGATGTTTCCACGACTGGTATTGGTCAGGGCGAAGAGTACTTCCGACGAGAATATGCGGTCTGGATCGGCTGGAGAACCGGTTACAAGACTCTTATCTACAAATGGGAAGATGCCCTGGTCGGCTGTCTTAATGACATCGGTGGCATACTTGAACGCATCGGGCTTGTCGCCCATGTAGAGATATACACGAGCCAGGAGTGCTTCCACTGCATAATAATTCAGGCGAAGTGCACGATAGCGCATAAAGTTGCTGGTGCCGTCCTGCGAACCGCTCATCAGGGTTCCTTCTGTCTTCACTGGGTCGTTGGCGAGCAGGGTGCGTGCTTCTTCCAAATCAGCAGTCACCTTCTCTGCCACCTCTTTGGCGGTAAGGATTGGTTCAGGCGAATTGGTCTGCTTATTATAATAAGGTATAGCCTTCTTATCACTGTCCTTGGAATAAACCGGACCGAAAAGGCGCAGCATGTCGAAATGAAGCATGGCGCGCAAAGCCAATGCCTCGCCCTTGACAACGTAATAGTTGCCACCGCTGAAGAGGTTCTGGTTGCCATCAATGGTCTCCAGAATCTTGTTGCAGTTGAGAATCAGGGCGTATGCCTTGTTCCAGGTCTGATCCAATCGGTTGCGCCAATATTCAGTAGCATACTGATAGGACGCCAGGTCCTTGTAGTTGCCCCATACACTGTTGTCGCTGCCGATGGCGTAGGCACCGCCCATCACCTCGATCATCTCTACCGAGAGAGACTGACCGTAGAGCGCAGTACTGTTCAGATCGATATAAACGCCATTGAGCATTTTCTGATAGCCTTCCTCAGACTTGAGAAGTTCGCCCTCCGAAATCTGGTCGTAAGGTTTTACCTCCAACCAGTTGTCACACGAAACCATCAGCGTGCTGCAGGCTATAATCATTGAATATATTATCTTTTTCATTTCTTGCTTTTTAGAATGTTGCACCTATAGAGAATGACACGGTACGGGCAAACGGATAGTCGATGCCTCGCTCTGCCTTCACGGTTGACCAACGGAAGATGTCGTTCATGTTGGCCTGAACGGAAAGGGCTTGCATGCCAAATTTCTTGGCGATGTTGAGTGGAAACTCGTAACCTAAGTTGATTGACTCGCAGGTGAGGGTGTTCTCATCCATCACGAAGCGGGATGACTTGTCGGTCTTCTGCACCATAGAGATGCCCTTGAACTGTGCATTGCGGTTGTTAATGCTCCAGCGGTCGTAGAGGGCACGGCGGTCCTGGTTGTTATATACATCAGCTGTTCCGATGTTCTCCACCTTGTCGAAGAGCGAACTGTTGAAGAGCTGGCCGCCATACTGATAGCGGAAGTAGCAGCTGAATGAGAATCCCTTATAATAGAAGGTGGTTCCCAACAGACCCTCTACATCCGGTTCGGTATCACCGCATACCACCTCGTCGTTGGCATCATAGGTGAACGAATAGGTTCCGTCGCGCTTGATGAAGAGTTCCTTACCTGTGGCAGGATCGATGCCCGCAGAACGCACTGCCCAGATGGCGGTAGGACTTCCACCGTCATAATAGCGGGTGGTGTTGTGAAGACCCGTCTTTCCGCTCTCATTCAAAGCACTGAAGGCATTGCCGATGTTGGCATACTTCGACTTGGAATGAGTGGCGCTCACGGAAATGTTCCAGTTGATGCGCTCGTGTGGCATGTAGATAGGAGAGAACTTAACGGTGGCTTCCCAACCGTTGGTTTTCTGCTTACTGGCATTCAGAGCCTCGCTGGTTACGCCCATAGAACCTGGGGTCGTAATGATAGCGAGCAATGGGTCTGTATTCTTGATATAGTAATCAAGCGTCAGGTTCAGACGGTTGCCCAAAGTGGTGATATCAGCTCCAATGTTGTAGTTGATGGTCTCCTGCCAAGCCAGGTCGTTATTACCCAAGCCATTGATGATGACACCGGTACCGAATACGTTAGTCATCAGACTATTGAACATATAGGTGGTGTAAGCCTGATAAGCCGAGAAGTTCTGGTTACCTGGGTTACCCACAGAGGCACGTAGCTTCAGCATCTGGAAGATATCATTCTCCTGCATCCACTTCTCATTGTGGATATTCCAACCCAGACCCACAGACCAGGTGGTGCGGAAACGGTTGTCGGTGCCAAACATAGAGGCGCCGTCGTTACGCAGGTTGAAATCCAGCAGATAGCGGTTGTCGTAAGCATATCCGCCATTCAGATAGAAACTGGATGCATGCTTGATGTTCTCACGGTAACTTGGCTTGCCACCAGTAGGGTAGTTGTTGGCAAAGGATGGAGCGTCAAACTGGTCGTCCGTAAAACCTGTAGCCGAATAGCCATTAGTCTTGCTGCTGGTATTGCTGAAGTTGAATCCCAAAACGGCGTTAATCTGATGCTTTTCGGCTATCAGTTTACCATAAGTTGCAGAAAGGTCTCCCTCGTAATAGAGATATTTCTGCAGGCTGTGCTTGAACAGTCCCTTCTGGGTTGCTTCCTTATCATCGAAATCAGTATGCTCTGGAGAGAGGCGCTGGTCCTGGGTATCATCATACTTGGTAATACCAAACTTGCCACGCACACGGAGGTCATCTGTGGCAAACCACTCGGCGATGAAGTTATTGGTAAAGCCGAAGCGCTGTCCCTTGTCATAATTGTTGAGATGGGCATTCCAGAGAGGGTTTGATACAGGATAGTCGTTCAATCCATCTTCCGGATAATAGAGATATTTGTTGATCTTGCCATTTTCCCCATATTTCTTGTAGTAAGGGTTAGCCTGGGCATATTCAGCGAAACTTACCGTAGGATTGTTGGTCTCCAGATAGTCGATGGAGAGTTTGTTGCTAAACTGGAACTTGCCTGTACGGTAGATCAGGTCGAGGTTACCGCCCAAAGTCTGTCGGTCGGAACCCTTCATCACACCGTTCACTTTTCCGTAGTTCAATCCAATACCATATCTCACGTTACCTTCTCCACCCTCAGCATATACATTGTGCTTGTGGGTAAAACCGGTGCGCAGCGGCACACTGAGCCAATAGGTATTCACACCCTGCTCGATGTCGCGGAGACGGGAATTGTAGAGATTATCCAGTTTAATCTGGTTGAAAGGATCGTTGGTATTGTCCTTATATACACCAGCTAATTTCTCAAACTCCAATTTCTCACGAGCGTTCATCAGGTTGTAATCAGAGAGGTCGGCAAAGTCCATGCTGTAGTCTCCCTTGTAGGAAATCTGCAGTTTACCCTTAACAGGTGCCTTGGTCTCAATGACTACCACGCCATTTGCCGCCTTGGAACCATAGATGGCAGTAGATGCAGCGTCCTTGAGCAGAGTAACTGAGGCTACTCTGTTCATATTGAGGTTCATCACGGTTTCCAGAGTTGTCTCGAAACCATCGAGGATAAAGAGAGGCTGATTAGGGTCAGAACCATATTCCTCTTTTAGACCAGCCACGCTCGACTTACCACGGATTTCCACATCCGGCATCTTGTTAGGGTTGGAACCAGAGAGGGCATTATCCATGATTTTGAAAGAAGGGTCGAGGGTCTTCAAGCTCTGGAGCACGTTCTGTGCACCCACGCTCTTGAGTTCATCGCCCTTGAAAGTAGCAGAAGAACCGGTGAAACTCTCCTTCTTACGGCGATAGACACCAGTGACCACCACGTCTTTGATGTTCTGAGCTTCCGACTTCAACATGATTTTGGCAAAGTCGGCTTGGTTGTTACCCGTATATCGAATGACTGTTTTCTTATAACCGATAAAAGACAGTACGATGTTGCATTCCTTGTTGACTGGCAAGGAGAAATGTCCATCGATATCCGTTGTTACAGCGTTAGTAGTACCTTCGATTGCCACAGTAACACCAATCATCGGTTCATGGTCACCGCCATCAAACACCTTACCCTCAACAAATCCTTGCTTCACAGCGATCTCTGTTTGTGGAGTTGTTTCTCCATTTACATTCTGTGCGGATGCAGACTGAAAGAATGGAGGGGTAAGACAACAACTCAGCAAAATCCAGCGGCAAGCGCATGGAGTTAAATTGTTTATTTGCATAAAGTTACAATCTAAATTGAGTATTCTCGTATTAATATTATATTTCTTTGCAAAGATAACACTTTTTTAGAGATTAAATATATGTTTAATGAATATTTTACCATAAATGAGGTAATATTCTACAGAATTAAACGGAGAAAGTATTAAAAAATTAGATTTTTTTTTCAAAATCTGGTAAAATAAAAAAAAGGGTGCGTCATAAATTCATGACACACCCTCTCGTTTTAATTATTTTCCCGATGCTTATGAAATATCATCCAGAAAACGGGTTAGCACGTTATGAGTGATTATTTCACCTCAATGTGCTTAACATCGTCTTTCTTTTCTTCCTTGGCTACCTTAGGTATCTCAATCTTTAAGACACCATCGCTGACCTCAGCAGAAATCTTCTCTTGATTGGCATCCTCTGGCAGAGCATAACTCTGAGAATAGTTGCTGTAAGAGAATTCACGACGCAAGTAATGCTCTTCCTTCTTTTCCTCCTTCTTCTCGTCCTTGTTCTCGATAGATACATTCAGATAACCATCCTTGTCAATGTTCATCTTGACCATATCTTTCTTCAAACCAGGAGCTGCAATCTCCATCGTATAAGCGTTTTCATCTTCCTTGACATTAACTGCAGGAGCGGTGGCGTTCATATGTGGCATCAAGCTTGTATCAAAGAAATTGTCATTAAACCAATTGTTCAACCAATTTGAAACACTGTTATTTCTACGAGCTAACAACATAATGAAAAACCTCCAAATTTTATTTTTCTCGTCCTCTCTTCGCCTCTCGGCTCTGTCGGGATTTCTAATTGTTTATTATATTTATCCTTTTAAAATAATGATTGCTTCGGCTTTCGAGGCTCAAGGATTTCAAGAAACCCTCAAATGTCATTGCTTAGGGTTCTTATCGTTCCCCTTGCCCTTTCGGCTTCCGCTTTCACTCTATATATGAGCAAGTTATGTGCCAATTCAATCTGTCTGTTTGGAGTGAACAGATATTGACAAAAATGGCAAATGACGCTGCAAAACTGACATCAAAATATAATTAATTTAAACTTAGCAGTCAGAAATGACATGAAAATATAAATCGTTTTCACGCTTCATACTTCAACGCTTCTTTTCTGCGTATTCGGCAAGAATCCGGCAATGATGCCGAGCAGTGGCAGGAAGGCACTCACCTGGAAGATGAACTCGATGCTCGTCTTGTCGGCTAACCAGCCGAAGAAAGCAGAGCCCAAACCTCCCAAGCCGAACATCAGTCCGAAGAAAATGCCTGCTATCAATCCCACTTTATCTGGCATCAGGTCGGTGGCATATACCACGATGGAAGAGAATGCCGAGGCGATGATCAAGCCAGAAAGGAAGGTACAGATGATAGTCCACGTGAAGTTGACGAAAGGCATGGCAATAGCAAAAGGTGCTGCTCCCAGAATAGAGAACCAGATGACATACTTTCTGCCAAACTTGTCACCCAGCATACCTCCAGCTACAGTACCTATGGCAAAGGCGGCAAGGAATACGAAGAGGCACAGCTGCGAGGTCTGTACCGATACGCCGAACTTATCCATCAGGAAGAAGGTGAAGTAACTCGTAATGCATGCCGTATAGAAATACTTGGAGAACACGAGCATGATGAGGATGAACAGTGCCCAATATTTCACCCTTTTAGAAATATGGGTATTGAGAAGCGGTTGTTTCTGCGGATGGTTCACCACGTAAGCCAGTCGTGCCTTATACCAGACTCCCAATCTTACCATGATGATGGCGGCAAGCAGGGCTGCAAGGGCAAACCAGGAGATGGCATGCTGGCCAAAAGGCAAAATGATGATGGCGGCAAGCAGCGGTCCTATCGCCGATCCACCATTGCCGCCCACCTGAAAGATGGATTGTGCCAGACTCTTCTTGCCTCCCGATGCCATCTGTGCCACTCTCGAAGCAGTGGGATGAAACACGGAAGATCCCAGCCCTACGACGCTCACCGCCAGGAGAATCAGAAAATAATTTTCGGCGAAGGCCAGCAGGAGCAAGCCCACCAATGTGAAGCACATGCCGATGGAAAGAGCATAGGGACGGGGATGCTTGTCGGCATAAAGCCCTGTGAATGGTTGCAGGATAGAAGACGTCATCTGGAAGACCAGCGTGATGATACCTATCTGTGCAAACGAGAAGTCGAACTTATCCTTCACAATCGGATAGATGGAAGGGATAATCGACTGAATCATATCGTTCAGGAAATGGGAAATGCTACAGATGATGAGCATGGAATACACCGTACCATCTACCATCGTAGGATTTCCCTTAATTTTACTGCCTATTGACTTGATGTTCATTTTTAGAGATATTATAATTTCATGGGATTTTATTGGCACCTATCAGCTATGAAGGTTTTCATAAATATTATCCCAATAAGGGTTATTATGATAAATATTCTTTACATTTTTCTTATTATATCTTACCAATCGTCCTAAAGCAACACTTCATCTTCTGCCTGCTTTGGCTCTATACACATTATATAATAGATAGGCAGATAAGTTATTCCATCCTTCACCTTCACCTGCTGAGCATTGGATAAAACGAAGGCTTGCTGGATGTTATATTCCTTGACTTGCAGGAACTTATCCAAGGCACTATGCACCTGATAATCCTTACCAGACTTGATTTCTAACGGAAGAACAGAAAGGTGCTCCATGTCATCTATCAGATAATCTACTTCCCCCGTCTTCTTGTTGTCGTAATAATAAAGATTGAAGCCATGCGCCTTCAACTCCTGTGCTACCACCGTCTCATAAACGGAACCGAGATTAATACTTGCCACATCATCCATCACCGCCTTGATGTTGGTGCCAAAGAAAATGCCGGTCAGAATACCCACATCGTTCATATAAAGCTTCAGCAGATTCTTACCACTGTTCTCTATCAGAGGGAAACTTGGCTTACTGATGGCCTTCACTTCCAAGGTAATGCCAGAAGGAATCAGATAATCAAATTCCTTTACATAATCACTCATTCGCTTTCCCTTCTTGTCCTCAATGTCCTTCACCACCACACGTTTTTTCTTGTTTTCCAAATTAGAAGGAACCATACTGTAGATGCGCTGAATCTTCAAGCGATTGTGCATCTCCTCATAACGTGCCGCATCCACTCCATAGAGATGATGGATTTCATTCTGAATGGTACGAATGGTTGTGATATTCTTGGTTGCTAAGAATTCATTGACAGCATCAGGCAATCCACCTACCAGGAGATATTTCTTGAACAAATCTAGAAGTTTGTTATGGATAGCTTCCTGCATCGACTCCCTTGCAGCAAACTTCTTGCGAATCGCATCAAGCACCAGTTGTCCGATTCCATTGGCTATCAGGAACTCTTCAAAGTCTAACGGATACATGTGACGGATAATGATACTGCCTAAAGGAATAGATGATGTTGTCTTAAGCGTAACACCCAGCAACGAACCACTGGCGATATAAGTAAACTTATTATCTTCACGCAGGAACTTAAGCAAAGTAAGCAAATGATCATAGGCTTGAATCTCATCTATAAATACCAAAGTGTTATTCTTTTCCTTCATCCTATCACCTGCCACCGTACTCAAAGCCAAATAGAAATCATCCACCGTCTTAGCGTCAGCAAAAGTCCGGTCTCCAAGCTTATCTGTTTCCATATTCACCTCAATATAGTTGGGAAAAAGCTTCTTTCCGATTTCTCGGATAATGTACGACTTTCCGATTTGGCGTGCACCATCTACAATCAGAATCTTGTCAGACCCTGATTGTAAGTGACTTACGATATATTTTTCTATCTTTCTATACAGCATAATTACACTTTTCTTATGATTTTAACGGTGCAAATATACACTTTTCCTACGGAATAACCAAATAAAAAATACACTTTTCCTATGAATACGGGGATCGAAAACCACACTTTTCTGAAAGAAACAGTTTTTTAAAATAAAAATATGGATTTGTACACACACATCACCCCTTTTTTATTAAAGGAGATTCATGGCAAATTGATAAATATTCACAACATGCTCAATCCTTGTTTTTTTCAGGCTTGAGTATATTTTTTCTTATCTACGCAGAAAGACTGCATACCCATGTTGTAATTTTGCATCCAAAAACAAGAAATATGGATATTTGGAGGTCAAACGATGCTTACTTCATTAATGAATCGCTAGTACTGTTATAGTACTAGAGCTATGGGTACTCAGCATTGCAATTACCTCCATTTTTCATTACTTGAAGATAGTTTATGGCTGCGATAGATTTGAAGACAAAGGTATAACTTTTTATTTAGAAAATCACTTTTTCTCATTTATTTTTCATACTTTTGCAAAATAAATCGACAAACAACTTAATAATGAAGAAAAAAGCATTTATCGGAGTCATTACTGCCTCGCTCGTGCCGGGGCAGGCAGCAATGGCACAAAACAAGGCTATAAAGGTCACAGCCGACAGACCCAACATCATCTTCATCCTTGCAGATGATCTGGGATATGGCGATCTTTCCTGCTACGGCAGCAAGACTATCAAGACTCCCAACATTGACAAACTGGCTGCTACGGGTACACGATTCAACCAGAGCTATGCCGGTTCAGGAATCAGTTCACCATCAAGATGTGCGCTGATGACTGGTAAGAATACCGGAAACAGCCGTATCCGTGATAATATGTGTACTGCCGGAGGATTGACTGGTTTGAAAATCAACCCGAATGGCGATACGACCATCGTTCGCAGAACAAGTCTGCAACCACAGGATACAACCATCGCTACGGTATTGCACGCAGCCGGTTACAAGACCTGCCTTGTCAACAAATGGCATCTGGATGGGTATGATCCAAAATCATCACCAATCTATCGTGGTTTTGACGAGTTCCACGGATGGCTGATCAGTACGGTAGAATCCAATTCACCTTACTATTATCCATACAACCGTTTCGACAATGACAAGCTCATCCACATCAAGGCAAATGAGCACGATAAGCACATCAAACACAATACGGATATTTCGACTGATGATGCCATCAATTTCATCAAGCGAAACAAGAAGAATCCTTTCTTCCTCTATCTGGCTTTTGATGCGCCTCATGAACCCTACATCATTGACAACACCACATGGTATGATGATGAATCCTGGAGCATGAATGACAAGCGCTACGCTTCACTCGTAACTCACATGGATGCGGCAATAGGCAGACTGCTCACCTATCTGGAAAAGAATAATTTGCGCGAGAATACGCTCGTTATCTTTGCATCAGATAATGGGGCTGCCGTTCAGGCACCATTGAAACTGTTCAACTGCAACGCAGGATTCCGTGGCCGCAAGGCGCAGCTTTACGAAGGAGGTATCCGAGTACCATTCATCGTGAACCAGCCAGGAAAAGTACCGGTACAGTCGCTGAACAACATCATCTATTTCCCAGATGTAATGCCTACGCTGGCAGCTCTTACTGGAGGCACCCAATATCTGCCTCAGAACATCAACGGCATGAATATTCTGCCATTGTTCTATGGTAAGCAGATTGATACAGACGACCGAGTTCTTTATTGGGAATTCCCAGGTAAGCAGCGTGCTGCGCGCCACGGTGACTGGAAGGCTGTTACCATCAAGCCAAACAAGCCTCTGGAACTCTATAATCTGCGTGAAGACCCAGAAGAGAAACATAATCTCGCCAAGAAGTATCCGGAAATGGTTATCGGCTTTGACAAGGTGATGAAGGAAATGCGAACTCCATCAGAAAACTGGCCAATACCTGAAGATGCAGAAAGCGGGAAAAAGTAATTGGCTTTGTAAAACTGAGGGTGTGTCATGGACTTATTAAACACACCTTAAAAACATTTTATAAAAATATCATAGCCTTCAAAAATGTTTTTAAGCTGTGCCGTTTTTTGGCACACCCTTGCACTACCTTTGCAATAAATTTTAAATGTTAAGTGTATGAAACTGAAAGAACTTTTACTTAGTACGGATTTTGACGCATTGATACCTGCCTTGAAAAAAGAAGGATCTTTGACCATTAGACAGTATCGGGAAGCATACGACATCCTCTGCCACCTTACTCCTGTGGATAATTCTGATATAGAAAATCATAAGATTGAAGTCGAGTGGCACACTCCTGATGAAGCCTTTGAAGATGAGGAGTCATACATCGATGTTTGCAATTGCGAAGGTGACCTTTGGGAAAGCAATGTCGCCAAGGAGGTAGTTGTTGCTGATGACTGCAACCTCAGCAAGGAGGAAGTGCTAGCCAAGATTCTTTGGAGTTGTACTTTCTATGGCTATACGCCACAAACTACCCAAGAAACCTTTGAGGACAGAATCGAGCACAAGATGCACACCTGTTATGGTACTATGGCAAGAAAGTTAGAACAAAAGTACTATCTCAATTATTTGCCCGGACATAAAAAGAGAGAGGTTCTCAAAACAATGAGATTCGCATCTCTTGATAGTATATCCATGAGCATGGAAGACTGGGACTATTGCAACAAGAGAATCGCCAAAGCATCCAATATAAGAAAGAAGCGTGACTATCGTATGCAGAAGAGAATTGACTATCTAGACTATAGAGAAAAATATGAAGGTCTCCGAGATAAGTTCATGGGTGGAAAGGACATCACTTTTCATGACATGGACTTCATCTATGATGGTTTCTCTATGTTGCTAACCCACATGGAGACTCATACTTATGGAGAAAGCAGCAGAGTGGATTATCTGAAGAAACTGATAAAGTACATCGAGATGGATTCAGACAATGAGTTTTTAAATCCGCAGAAGCTTGTCGTATTATGTAAGGTGTCCTCACTTCATCCACTTTCTTTGAAAGAGGAAGAAGATATCAAGAGTGAGTTCCAAATGTTGGCAGGAAAAGGAAAATTAGTCTTTGGTACCAGAGAGGTAAGTTCCGATGTAGTTGATTTGCATTTTACGATACTTATTCAGAAATACGAAAAACGTCAACCACAAACCTACTCGGATGGCTACAGGCATTTATTTAGCTGATGTTTAAAAGACTTGTCACCAAGGGGGAAACCATTCTCTATTGACCTCCATCTTGGTTTTTAAGTTCATTAAACTGTGAGACATTGTAAAACTCCGTAAAGGCACCTCCCTTGCTTTGGTTTCCACAAGAATGAGCATGGCCAAAGACATGGAAACGAGGTTGAGAGCGATAAACCTCTAACAGTAGAGGAAAGCTTCCCCTACCCTCGTCAAGTATGCTTTCCGGTGGAAGATGGGTAATCAAGAAGTCCATTTTGGTAGCAGATTGGACATTTTGCTGCTTACTTTGCAAGCTTCGCATGGATATATTCCCAAAACTTATCCCATCAAACTCAAAGGTGGAGTCATGAAGGAAAACTACTTTTTAGGTAAAAGCGAAATTGTCTGCTCTAAGCTGTCTTCCAAGAACAGCTCATGATTACCTGCGACAAAAATATAAAGTTTGGCAGGATGGCTTAACAACCAGGAAAAGAAGTTCTCCATGCCATCCTTGCCAAAGCCAGACACTACATCGCCAGCACAAAGCAGGATGTCTGCTTCTTCAGGGATATGAAGCCGCTTGTGCATTCCATGAGAGTCAGAGAATGCAAAAATCCGATGTTCCTTATAGTTAAATAGCATTAATCTAATCTTATAAAGTTAATACTTCAATGGTGAATCTGGGCAGAATCTCTTCCGTCCGCATTTTTTGCATTGGCTTCCATTCCATACGAAGTCAAACTGGTTGATGGCTTGTTCCACAAAGGAAGGGGCATTGGTCAGGACACCGGCCTCGAAATTTCTGTTTCTCTCCCCCTTCATGCCGAGGCCTGCACCTGTGAGGTTGGCTGACCCAACATAGGCAGTCTCCAAGTCAAAGATGACCATCTTGAAATGTACCCTTGGGCACAAGACTCTCTCCAATCGTTTGGCAAGAATCGAATAATCATCAAAGTCCTTGCGGAAATTAGGGCCAGGCTCCTTGGCATGGATTAACCGAACCTCCACTCCACGCTCAATTAATCGAGAGATGACTTTGAGAAAGGGAACGGTCATGGAACTGCTTTTTACATACAAGTCCTTGATGTCTGCAGTCCCTATCCAAAGATGATGTTTCACGTTCGCTATCTTGGCGATGACATCAGTATAGTGGGCACCATTGCTTATGTATTTATAATACGTAGTTTCTGACATTTTATTTCATTTTTTAAGTGATACGAAACCTGTTTCCTTATTTTTCCTGGAACACTTTATAAACATCAAACCATAAACCATGCAACATGTCAAGCAGTTTGATTTTATCATCTGAAGATATGGGTAAGCCGGCAATGTCCTCTGGCTCGAAGCTGACGGATGAGACTTCATTTTTTAGCTCTAGTAAGAGCATATCCATTCGTTTCTCCAAGTATTGTTTCAACCAAGAGAGTTCGTCAAAATCACAAGTTGGAATTTTGATGTTTGATACACATTTTTGTTTCTTATCACCTGTCACTGAGTACAAATTCGCAAACCATATATCGCCAAAGCCAACACTCAAACTGAGTTCTATGCTATATGTCTTTCCCATATAGGAAAAAACAGTCACACTTTGAGCTTCATCACCTGTGTCAAAGTCAACCCATTGATTCATCTTCATATGCTTGAATGATTAACAATAGTTGTTCTTCACTTGTGCCCAATGTCTCCTGTACAAGATCCACCTTTGTTCTGTCCATAAATGATTGTGACACAGACATAAGTTGAACCAGTTCTCCCATCAGCAAAGGATATTTTACAGAGGTGACGATTCGCATAGACACCTTATTATATTTTGCCCAATCCACCAGGGTGTATTGCCTAAAAGATCGGCAGATAGTCTCTGCCCTGCTTTCTCCTTTCATTGGAAAGGAATAGATACGGCGTTTTACCGATATTCCGTGTTTAGTTTGTTCCATTATTTCTTATTACTTTACATCTATGACACAAAGGTAGTCTGAAAATGGGAAAAATTACTGCACACCTGAAAAATATTTTAGATGTGACAACATTTTACACAGGAAATATGTACCTTTGCCACAAAATAAACATACAATGGAAAAGAAAGAGATAAAGCTACAAATGAAGGAAAGTATGTTTTTCACCAAATACGACGAAATGATATCGTTCTTGCTAAAATAATCAGTAACTGTGTCATGGTTTTTCTCATTTTTTCATTATCTTTGTGCCAGCATTTAAAAAAAACGAATATGGCTATCAATCAATTGAACAAATATGTCTGGCTCGTAGAAACCATCCACAGGGCAAGGAACAGGGGTGGCATCACCCTGAAGGAGATTCAAAACAGGTGGTTGGACTCTGATCTGAGCGAGGGAACGGAACTTTCTCGCCGTACCTTCATCAATAATCTCCATGCCATTGAGGAACTGTTTGAGATTAATATTGAATGCGGCAGCGGATTCCGCTATCACATTGAGTATGGTGACTGTTTCGAGGAAGGAAGCGCCAGAAACTGGTTGCTCAACGCCTTCTCGCTCAATGTAATGGTGGGCAATAGTCGTAAGCTCAAGGATAGGGTACTGCTGGAGGACATGCCTTCGGGTAGAAACTATCTGGAAGACATCATCAAGGCCATGCGTGACAACCGTGTCATCTTCATATCTTACTACAGCTACAATGCCGAGAAATATAATGAGTTTGACATCCATCCTTACTTCGTGAAAGCCTTCAAGAAACGTTGGTATGTGATAGCTTATAGCCCTGGCACTGACGATGTCCGTTGTTATGCGCTTGACCGCATGGAGAATGTCATTATTTCAGATAAAGTGTTCAAGATGCCTAAGGACTTGGAACCAGCTGATTACTTCAAAGATTGCTTTGGTATCATCAACAACAAGAATTCTGAGGTCCAGAAAGTTGTGCTCAAAGTGGATGCCTTTCAAAGTAACTATATACGCAACCTGCCTCTCCATGACTCTCAAAAGGAGACAAAGCGAACTGACGAATACTCTATCTTTGAGTATCACCTGAAACCAGAGTTTGATTTCGAGCAAGAGATTTTCTCGAACATGGATGCCATGGAAGTGTTGGAACCTCTATGGCTAAGAGAAGAGGTGAAGGAGCGGATAAAAAAACTTGCAAGTAAGTATCTTTGAAAGGCAACCCATCAATGCTCTTTTGTCAAGGGACTAAATATCCAGTCCCTTGACACAATCTATAGCTTCGTCAAACATTATTGAGAAAACATTTAAAGTTTTACCATTCAGTAAGTCTTTTATCCCAGAGGCATTATCCCAATGTTTGTTTCCTATAAAATCTTTCCAAATCCAACATTGGTCACTTTGGGAGGAATAATTCTTTTGAACATTTTCCCAGTCTTTTACATCTTCACGCTTGACTCCAGCTTTTGTGCGAAAGCCAAAGTATGGATCTCTCATTCCTCCGCAATTAAATCCAAATGCAAGTCTAAGATACTTCCAATGGTGATTATAAAATGATGCTACTACATCCGATTTTTTCATCCAATTCTCTGTACAATCATCTCCCATAATCAACCCTTTGCTTTCTGCTAAATCCCTTAATTTAGGAATAAACACTTCTTTTATAAATCTGTTTACAACAATATTTTTACTGTTTGCAATATCATAAATTGCATCTAAATTTTCTTCTTTACATAGAATATCTAATAGTTCCTTATTATCTTCCATAACGTTATTTGTTAATATGTCAATAGTACTAATATATTGATTGATAGTTTCTCTCACGAGTGGAGTTCTTGAAGCCAACTCCACGCAACGATCAAGCCATCCTCTAATATCACTCTTATAGGATAGGCAAACTATATCATTTTCCTTTAAGTCTTCACCCAAAGAGTCTTTTGAAGGAGAACAACCATCCAATGTCAAGTAAATCAATACAAATGATTTTTCCGTATCGTCTCCTTTTTGTGACATTCCATAATTCCAGTATCTTAGCATCTGATGATATTGGTCAACTGCATAGATTTTATTTTCTATGATAATACTATGCTTGCCATCGGTAAGATAAATATCTATTCTGCCGCCTTCACTATCAGTTTGCCTACCTATATATTTCTCTACTTCTACAGAAGCGATAGTCGTGTCTATTTCTAAACTATCTGCAGATATTGCAGGAAATGTTTTTTGCAGCATTTTCAAAAATGCCTCAAGGAATTTTCCTCTTTGTCCGTGACTTCCTTTTGGATTCAGCAGGTTTGCCAAAAACATAGAGTGTAGATGGACTTCATCTGACATGAAGCCCAAATCATTGAAAATATTATAATTTTCACCACGTTCAAACTTTTCTTTTCTTTGTTCTTTTATTTTTTGTGAAACTATTCGAACTTGGTTTAGAATATTGATTATATCATTCATCACATTATAAACTATAATTGTTTACCTTAGAAACGAAAATCCATCTAATTTATTGTAGAAGTTATTATTTTTGCCAATGAAAATGACTACGCAAACACTCTTGGTACATTAGGGCACGACGATTCATGTTATTCATCTCTTTTTCTGGATACCAATAAAAATAAGCCATGAAAAGCATCACCATAAGGATATAGACCGCAATAAATTTTAGGGCACCATAAAACCAACGTTTCATTTGACTGATCTCTTTGGTATTTAAAATTTGAATTGCTACTCTCACATCAGCCTTATCAAGACCTTTGCTACCTTCTACTTTCACCAGATGTTCTCGTTGAGAAAACAGAAAATCTTCCTCGTCATCAAGAATTATATAACGATAAGGCTCTTTGGCGTTCAATCTCAACCATTCTGCGATTTCCAATCCTTTACTCACATGTAAGCCTTGCCATTCCTCCTGCCCATCTACATTGCTAAAGTTAACGGAATTGCAAGAAGGTGTCAAGCCTATGACTTCGCCTGGCATATGGTGTTCCTGCCACAACTTCTGTATGTACTCCATACCTTGCAATCGCCAAGTGGAAGAAATGATGATCTTGGCATCACTTCTTTCCACCAAATGGAGCAAATTGGCTACAGCTTTCTTAGCAAATTTACCTTTTGGAGTATTGATTACTCCATCAAAATCTAAAAATATATACTTCTCCATACCTTTTTTGTTATATATCAGCCGTTAGAATCCAATTTTTCTCTTGGTACGACTCCCTTCCAGTCTTTCATTTTCACAAAACTCAACAAGGGATTTGGCCATGTTCTCTGGCTGGCCATGCAATATCGACTGGATGGTAAAATGACGGGCGATGTTCTCTATTTCACCACCGCTGAAATCATACTTGCCCGCCAGGTAACTGGCATCGGCATCATTCAAAGGCGGAATCATCGCTTGCCAAATCTGAGTACGGCAATTCAAGTCTGGCTTCTCAAACTGTATCTTATAGAGGAAACGGCGCTCGAAGGCCTTGTCCATGTTCTCTGCGAGGTTGGTCGTGGCAATGAGGATGCCATCCAACTGTTCTATCTCCTGAAGGATGATATTCTGAATACTGTTTTCCATCTTCTCAACGGCTCTTTCCGCCCCCACCTGACGCTTGCCGATGATGGCATCAGCCTCGTTGAAAAGCAAGATGGGTGCCTTGGCCAATTGTTTCACCTTCTTCTTATAATCATCGAAGATGCCCTTGATATTCTTTTCGCTCTCGCCTACCCACATGCTCTTAACCTCTGAAACGTTCACCTGAATCAAGTCACGGCCAGTCTTCTTGGCTATCTGAAGCACAGTCTCTGTCTTTCCTGTACCAGGCGCACCATAGAAAAGGCAGGCAAAGCCGCTTCTGAAGTTGGTTTCTTTCAATCGATTTTTGATACGCAGGAAATGCTCCTCATCCAAGAGGGAAGTTAACTCTTCCACTTGCCTTTGTTCCTTGCTATTGTAGAATAGTTGCTTGGGGCTGATGTCCTCAAAGGATAGCATGCCACCCTTCGGGCGAGAACCACGCATGGATGATAGGTTGAGTTCCGAGAAAAGCTGTTTCTTGGCATCATCCGTAATTTTGAACGACTCTCTATCCACAAAGCCATCGTCATTGGTATATTCAATGAACTTCTCCACAAAAAACAAGTGATCACCCTGACTCAAGCCTCGCTTTTCGCATCGCCATTCTGCATCGCCTTCTTTATATATAAATTCCAAGTCGTGGTATCGGATGTCATCATCACCATTGACAACAAAGAGTGTACAAAACAAGACGAAAAGCGGGAAGTACATATCATCCGCATCTACATCGTAGGAAGCCATCTCCTTGACAAAAGCCAACTTTTCGTTCTTGGCTACCAATGCCCTCAATTTCCTTCTCAGCACTTGTTTGTCAATCTTTCTACGGCGACATTTCGTAAACAACTCATCGAACTTGTCAAATAGTTCTCTGGCTGTAAGTTCCTCCACATCCATAGGATTATAACGCTCATTATGTTGGAACGCCTCCATCACCTCCATTGGGATGGTATAATAGAAACCTTCATCCCTATTGCGGCAGATATATTCCTTGTCAACAAGCTCTTGGATTTCATTGGCATATCGAAGCAAGCTAAGGATGCGGCAGCCCAAGAAATCCGTAAAGTCCGAGAACTGGATGTGACTGTCATCGCATCTGTCGGCAAACAAGGCCATGATGGCACTGGCACGCTTGGATATGTCCAGTTTATCGGAGACAAATCCAAGATATGAATCAGTCTCCTCATAGAACTTCTCACCCAGAGAAGAATTCTTTGCCTTATCTACGATTATTTCGAATGCTTGGAGCAAGTCCATCTGCTCCATATCTTTTTTACACGACGTTTGCATAACCATAACAGCACTACATTAATACATACTATTTTCTCCATGAGGGAAAGACTTCTAAAATCCGTTCCTCCCAATATGGTTCTCAAATAAGATTTATTTTCCATACTTGTCTATATTTAGAAGGCGAAATCATCCTCTTCCACATCCTCACCATTTGGGAACATGACGCTTCTCTCATACTCTGGATCATAGAATTCATACTCATCCTTCACCTGTTTGATTTTCTTCTGGATGGAACAAATCTTCTCCAGTTCCGGAAATTGAAGATGTTCACGATTAAACTCCAATAGCTCGTTCAGGTCTCTCTCAAAGGAACAAACCTCTGATTGAAACTCATCCATGTCAAACTCAGGATCATAGAAGAGGTCATTATCCAAAACATCATTCAAACGGTTTTCCATCTTATCCAATTGCTCTTTTATAGTTTTGCCCATAATGCTTTATTTTTAAGTATATGTTCGATTTATGAAATAAGAATCTTACCTTATGAAAGATTCATTTTTCGTAGGAGTCTGAGAGTAACAGGATTTGCTTCACCTTGGAAAGCAAATCTTTCTCTGTAACTTCTAAGTTCAAAGATGCCCCATTCCCTGTTATATTGACACCTAAAACACCTGCAAGTTTTATCAGATGTTTTGCACTTCCACTCTTTACAAAAAGACAAATAGACCATTCACCATAAGTACAAAAAAGGGTTATATAAATGGGCCTGTTGTCATACATGATTTTATAACCATATTTTTCCACATATGGAATCTTGCCATCGAAGGTTTCCGCTATAAAGGAAGCTATCTCCTCGTGGAACTTCTTCTTAAAAACGTTGGCGTATTCTTCGGAAATCTCATCCTTGGCACAGATAATCTGCTCTTGGGCATCTTCCAAATCATCAAGCAAATCGTCTAAAGCCGAGCATTTTTCGATAATGTTCAGTCCTTTTAACTTCGCCATTTCTTTATTAATATTAAACTTCTCCATTGTATATCAATTAAAAATTCTGATGCAAAGATAGCCCACACCTGTGTAAGTTCGTTTCACACAATAAAAAAATTTTTCATGCGCAATGATTTTTCTCACGATTCACCGAATTTTGCAGAAAAATGAATGAGCAAACAATGGAAATGGAAAAAGAACAATTAAACGGCAAGATAATGGATAGGGAGGATATCAAACATACCTTCAAAACGAGGTATCTCAATAGTGATAAGGTAATCTTCTCAGAAAAGGGATGATTCGCAATTTAAATATAAAACACAGCATTCCGACAATAAAAGCAACTTTTATTTTGGTTTGTCCAAGTATATCGAGAAAAATGATATTTATGAGCGGACAGGGCTTCTTTCCTTAATGACAAGATGAAAAGAACCTATATCCGAATCATCAAGGAAAGAATCGATAGGTTCAATAGGCAGTCAAAATGGCTTCCTATAATTCCAAGTCGAGCCAATCATCAAACTCAACATTCTGGAATGTATGAATGCCGAGGTTTTCCGCAGCGACACAATTCTCCTGGAGGTCGTCAATAAACAACGATTCTTCAGGAACTATCGCTGCTTGTCTGATGACTTCCTCGTAGATTCTTGTATCCGGCTTGGAGAGATGGAGCCGCTGTGAGAGGAAGACTTTTTCAAAATAGTCTTCCACATTATGCCTCTGATAGGGGAATAACTTCTCCACACAATAATCCCAGTGAATGTCTATGGTGTTGCTCAATAGAAAGAGACGATAGCCCTTAGCCTTGAGCTTTAAAAGCCTGCGTTTCTTCTCATCGGGAATAACAACCAACATTCGATTGGCCGCTTCAATAATTTGGTGATTAGAAACTGTTGTCAGAGTCAAGTTCCTTGCCGCATCGCAAAACTGTTCCGTAGAGATCAGTCCTACACCTAACTCACCCATGAGTCTCTTTGCCTCTTGGTTAGAGTCTATCAGTTTCTCCATTCCAAGTACCTTGAAAGCATTCATACATCCTAGAGAATTCAACTTCACAAGTACGTTCCCCAAATCGAAAATGATATTTTTGTATTGCATCTTCATTGTTGTTTAATAGAGAGGTTGAGCACTCTTCTGTTAAGTCAACTCCAATCACCTTCTCGTGGGCAAAGATGATTCAGAGAACTGCTTGTAGCTGAAGCCGGCTCATGTCGCATATCGTCTTTAAGGAAACCTGTTATTTCTCAAACTGAAATTGTTCCAGTTTCAATCCATGCTTCGTCAAAGCCTCTATTTGAGGAACCAACGTGGTAAAGTGAGCTGACTCCATGTGAGTTTTCAGCACCTTAGCGTTCTGCCAAGTCTCACATATCATCATCACGCCATCACGAGTACCACTAACGAAATAGTCATAGGCAATGTTGCCTTCATCAGCCAATGACTTTTCCACTAACTCCTGACACAGGGCATTAAGTTGCTCCATATCCACTCCTTCTTTCACTTCAAAAAATACATTCAGTCTTATCATGTCTGTAATATTTAAATTTTTACTATCAAAAACTTTCGGTGCAAAAGTACTGAATAATACTGAAAATCATCTATTTTTAAATGATTTTTTAATATCTTTTGCTCCATATAAGCAAAATGCCTAGCGAAAGAGCAACACTATAATAAAGGCAATGATATAGCTGTTGGCGAATATCAAAAATGGACTCATATAATACTTTGTTTTATTGATGATTTATACTCTATGCAGTGGCAAAAGTGCCAGTTGCGAGTGCAAAATAAAGAGTAAAATCCGACATAAAAGAATTTTGTAAAGTATGGCTATCAAAGTTTAAGATATATTCAAATTATAATTATATATCATACTCTCAATCATACTTTAATCAGCTTTTCTGTTAGTTTTCGCATGTTTGGGAAAAGGGCATAAAAAAGCCCTCCGAATGGGAGAGCTTATAAAAAGTAAACATATAGGTAGCCACAGCTACCACAATTATTACTTGTTCCAATATTTTTCAGCCATAGGCTTTAGCCTGTCTCGTTCATCAGATTGAGCAGACGAGTCTTGACAGACTTGCCATAGTTTTTCTTTCCCATTTTATTCTATTGCTATTTCAAGATAATTTTTCAAAATATTGGCAACCCTAAGCCGTTTTGCGTATTCTGCCAATTGGCTTAGGTTGCGGTTCTGTTTTTTCAGATAATTTCGTATCACCTCGGAGCATACTTCCAATCCGATTTTGTTACGATACTTGACGGCATCACATACGCTACGTTCCATATCCGTCATACGAATGGTGTAGCCCGACATTTCCACATTCATAACACCAAACTCCAAGTTCTCCTTTTTCCAATAATAAAGTTCTATCGGTAGAGTTGGCGGTATTGCCACCTTTCGCTTGGCTTCTATGGCAACACAAAAGGAAGGTGGAACAACAGTGGAGAGCTGATGATATGCCCAAGCGTTGTACAGGCATACAATTCCATTGGGAACGATTCGTTCAAGATCTATCATCGTATTGAAAAGAGCGTCAGGAACAGCATAGACTCCATGGCGAACCCGAATAAGTTCTCCACGTTTCTTAGCCCTCACAATTTTCTGATAATCTGATTGGTTTGGGAGCTCTGCGGTGGTTATGATTCCACCTTGCGAGGTTGCCTTATACATAATCTCATTCATACCTTTAACTTATTACGGTTATTTATCGGTGCGAAGATACAGCCTTATCTTCAAAAACAATAGTTTTCTACGGAGAATGTTTATTTTATCCGTTCAAAACTATCATATTTTACTATTCTACAGCTATATTTATGGATTTCCTGCCTATCAGATAATCATTGACATCCTTGTATTCTGCATATCTCATGGATTCGTTGATTGCCTTGTTTTGATAACGCTCCATGATTGTATGGGCAGCCATCGTTCCTGCTTGGTCATTATCAAGATAACAATGGATAGCAGTGTAACACGCCAATCGCTCCATACATTTTCCAAGGCTACTGATGGAGTTCTGTACAATATAATCACATGGCTCTTGTATCAATCCTTCTCCATAACAACAAGTTCTCTGGGGAGGTTGATAATTTTCAACCTCTCAAACCAAAGCTTGGTTGAAGTGCTTTGATGACGCTTGATGTGACTATTGATAATGTAATAGTCTGCTTGATATTCATCCATCAAGTCAGAGAATGCTGCTTTGATTCGAGAGCACTTCTCATTGATAGCATTGTCCAGGGGATTGGCCAGACGATTCACGGTCTCCACCATTTTGTCAGGGCCTACCCTATTTCCCACCTCATTATATATAGCGAGCAATTCCTCACGATAATCTATTAAGTTCTTAAACTCGATACCTTCTGGATGATTCAAAAAGAGCATATATAGAGACTTGTGAATAGGGCTAAGCATCACTTCCTTGTTTCCATAGTTAGGTAAAATGAAACGAAAGTCCTTGGTAATGACCAAGGGACTGAGCGTTGCCCTTGCCGCCTCGATGCGAAGTTGCTCAAGAACAGGCACACTGATAGCCTTAAGCAAAAGGTCTGTCCTGCCCTCTGCCAAAAGATCGGTGGAAAGCAACTTCACTTGTGTTGCTTTCTCCTCTGCGGTCATATTTCTTGCCTCTTCTTGCTTCATGGTGCAAAAATACAAAAAGAATGGGAAAAATAATTTCATTCATTCCAAAAAATATCTTTTGCAAGGCTTGCGGACAAGAAAAACTTGCAATATTAATTTCTTTTATATATCTTTGCCCAAAAATTAAAAAATGATATGCAATGAAAGAAGAATGGACTCCCATAGATTTCGGACAGACTGAGGATACCACCAAGAACATCATCAAGGTCATTGGTGTTGGCGGTGGTGGCTGCAATGCTGTCAAGAACATGTACGCTGAGGGTATTGTCAATGTGAGCTTTGCCGTCTGCAACACGGATAGCCAGTCGCTGTCCAAGTCGCCTGTGCCAGTAAAGATTATGCTGGGCAAGAGTGGCTTGGGAGCTGGTGCCAATCCAGAGGTGGGTAAAAGCGAGGCACAGAATACTCAGGAAGACATCAAACGGCTCTTGAATGACGGCACCAAGATGGTTTTCGTCACGGCGGGTATGGGTGGTGGCACTGGAACTGGTGCTGCACCAGTTATCGCGGGTATAGCCAAGGGTATGGGCATTCTAACGGTAGGCATCATCACCATTCCTTTCTACTTTGAAAAAAGGAAAAAAATCGTAAAGGCTCTTCAAGGTGTGGAAGAGATGCGCAAGAACGTGGATGCTTTACTCATCGTCAACAACGAACGTCTTTGTGATGTATATGCAGACTCAGAAATTACCGTAAAGGATGCTTTCAAACTGGCAGACAAGGTATTGAGTGATGCCACTAAAAGTATCTCGGAGCTAATTACTGTAGAGGGAACCATCAATCTTGACTTCCGTGACATCGAGACTACCATCAAAAGCGGTGGTGGAGCTATCATGGCCATGGGCAGAGCCAGTGGTGAAAGTAGAGTTCAGAATGCCATCAAGAATGCCTTGGATTCTCCCCTACTCTATGGCAGCGACATCGGCAATGCCCAGCGCATCCTCTTCAATATTTACACTTCCAGCAAGCACCCTATCTTTGTTAGAGAAATGCGAGAGATTGATGCTTTCTTTGATGAACTCAACCCGGATATTAAGGTAATTTGGGGCCTTTCTGACGACGATAGTCTGGATGAAGATGCCAAAGTTACCATCCTGGCAACCGGTCTGAACAATGAGATAGCGGAAGAAGTACCGGAAAACTCCACTATATCCAAGGATGAGGAAGATTACCAAAGAATCATAGACAAACTCTATCATCCAATAAGAGACAGTTTCAAAGCACGAGAAGATAAAACTATTCAGAAAGAAAATATAGATAACAATCATTTGGACAATACTAAGAAAGAGTCTAAAGATGAAGATTTTAAGGCTGAAGCTGTTGAAGAAATGACTAAGGTTTCAATAAAAGACAATTCACACCCAACAAATGTCTCTGAAGAAACTTCTGAAAAGCCATCAGAAACAAAGCCAAAACCATTAACTATGAAAGGGAGAATCAAAAATGGTCTTATAAAAATAGCAAAAGACTTGGAAATCATCACATATGATGAAGAAAACTACAAATAGCTTCCCCCTTCTTAAATGATATATCTGCAGTTATCTCTCTACCTTTAAGGTGTGAGTTAACTGCAGAATCAAAAACATTCCATCAGTCAATGGCTATGCCAATCGTTAAGAAAGAAATATCAGAAATTGCTTCTAAATGATGTTTACTTCCTGCTTTAACCAAGACATACGTATCCTTAGTAAATGGTATTTCCGAACCATCTACCCACAAAGTACCCTCACCAGAAAAACAAAGATAGTGTTCGTCCATTGTAAGATGTACATGATCCTCAACCACCTCCCCTGATAGAAGCTGCGTTTTAGCTATCTGAGTGACTGCTGAAGCGGTTTCATCATTGGCAAGTAATACTTGCTTCAGGCCTATTTGATGAGTCGTGGGAACAGGTACAATTTTCTGTAAATCTTTAATTACATATGCCATTTTTTTATTCTAAATCAAAGATATCATAAATATTATCCCGATAAGGGGTGTTACGATAAATATTCTTTACGTTTCTTGTTATATAAGTCCGGTATCCAAGCTTATAGGCATGCGCTTGGATTGCTAGGGAACTATTATAACTCTTCCAGCAAAGTATTAAATTGAGTCCAGAATGGATCTTGCCGCATCGTATACTGAAGTTTGCGATCAAGCTTCAATTTGCCTAACACTTTGCCCGCATTTTCAGGATTATTTACCATCCAATAGATGCTACAGACATTGTTGCCCTCCACAAAACCAACAATCAGCGGATATGGCACATCCTTACATTTGATGCGAAGGGATAAATCGATGGCGCCTATCAAGTCCCCAAGGGCTTTTTTCTCCTTTTCCGTGGGCAGGCCCTGCTCGTCCATCTCTTCAATTGGAACTGTCACCTGACAGCACCACTTTAGTAAATTTCTCTTTTGGTAATTGCGCAGGCCAACATTTACCTTACCCTCATAAAGCTTGTCTCCTTTCGTGAAGGTATTCAAATCCTCAAGCTTTTTATTTGGACAAAGTTGATTGACATGTTTCCAGCCATCCCTTATATAAGCTACAAAGCCTAACAACTTTTCCAAAAGTGCCAGGATACAGATGCCAGCACAAACGTATGCTATAATGTATGTTATAGAAATCATAAAATCGACAAATGAGCCAGTTGCTCCTTTAAGTTATTACTACCAGTAAATAATATGCCTTGTATTCCTACTTGGTTGGCACCATCCACTTAGCCTTATCCTTGTCACCATGTAACAAGGTTGTGTAGAGGTTGATACGCATCCAATTGACCAGTAGCGAACCTACATCGAATATAATATTTTTATATGTACTCATTGAATATAAATGTCATTTCGGTTCACCTTGTTCTGTATATAAACCGGAAATTAACAGCTTTTATAATAGCACTTTATCCAACAAAGCTATTTCGATTATCATAAAGTGATAATGAAATAAGGAATTTTATCTTTTATGGTGAATTATGATCATCAATCAATGATGTGATTGATTACCATACCTGCGATTGCCATACTGAAAGTTGCGGTGATGTGGCAGAGTGAACCATTGATCTGCGCCTTCGTAGAGCACCATTCATGTTCTACAAGGTTCTGGTCGCCTGGAGCATCATAGACGGCTGTGTCTGTTCCACGTTCTCCGCTGAGCAGTTTCGCTTTAGGGCACAGACAACCGCCTGTACCGCAGGCTTTGTTTACGCCCATATTCTTCATTGGCGTTTCTACGCTATATACACATTGGAATTTGCGGTGAGGGAAGGTCTTGTTCTTCTTGAATTTTTTACGCAAGGCTTTGGCTAATGGATCACCTTCTACCTTCCAAAACTCAGCCTTTCTGACCTTGAACGGGTCGCGTCGGAGAGCAGCACCCATAGAAGATATGAATGTGATTTCCTTCGGAAGGGCAGTGGCACGGAGTATCAAATCGGCCTTATCCTTCAGTGAGTCGATGGCATCAATGATGAAGTCGTATTCCTCCATGTGGAACTCGTCGGCAGTTTCAGCCTGATAGATTTTCTGATAAGCCGTGATGTTGGCATTGGGATTGATCTCCAGCAGTCGTTCGCGCAGTGCATCCACCTTTACTTCTCCGATGGTACGGCTTGTTGCCATCAGCTGGCGGTTGCAGTTGGTTACGCAGACACGGTCACTGTCCACGATAGGATGTTGCGCACGCCACTACGCAACAATCCCTCGGCGCACCATGAACCCACACCTCCAATACCGAAGATGAGCACGCGTGCCGACTGTAATTTCTCCAGATTACCTTTCCTAAGAGCAGTTCTGTGCGTCGCTGCATTCCCTGTTCTATTGTTGTTATTCTGTCTCCCATTTTATCTGAAATAATTGTTATTTTTACTGCTACTTTTCTTTTTCTTTCGATTGCGGGTGCAAAGATACAATATTTTGAAAGAGCAAGCAAGAAATTTCCACTTTTTATTGCAAATACTTATCTCGCGCTATCTATTCCGAAGGGGCTGATGAGTTTAACGGTTTCTTCACTTTTCCATCACATCTTTGAAATATGATACTTGTATCTTTGCTCTCGGAAAGCAAAGGGATGCAAACTTATGTCCCCTCCAATCAGATGTTTTAAAGATGTAATAAGAAAAATGAAGGTGATTTTTGTAATTCAAGGAGAAGAATCCATACAAAACTTTCGAAAGTAAATGCAACCATATCAAGGATAGGTAAAGATAAAAGTCTCAACCTATCCTTTTCTTTCCTTTAGAAACTTACATAGAGTCGGGCACAGAGTGCCGTGAAATCTCCATTGTCGTTTTTAATATATTGGAATGAAGGCTGGATGGAAATGGATTCAGTCAACTGTCTTTTCCAAGTAGCCTCCAAAGAACATTCTGTTCCCTGCTGGAAACGGGCATACTGGGCAGACAAGCCACACTCGTTCTTTTCATCCTGATAGGAACCGCCCACTTCTGCATACCGGTAACAAGCATTCTGATGACTCGTATTCTCTGAATACTGCACCATGCAGGAGATCGTCTTTTCTCCAGAATTCCAAACCTCCTATTCACCATAGACCCACCAGGCACCGGTAAGCTTGCTCCTGGATTCATCAAAAGATACCATTTCGCCATCCTCATTGATCGGATATTGACGGGTATGAACGGCAATACCTGCAAAATATTTCCCACCTTTATAATTATATTCCAACTGCAACATGTTGAAGATTCCATCCTTTTTTGGACGAACCAGGAAAGGATTATCGTGAGCTTTCCATCCACTATAACCTGCACCATTATTCAGACTATTTTTGAAGGTCCATCTTCCCTTCGTAACATCAAAATAAAGGGTTAATCCCGAATGTGGATAATTCGCTATCGGATAACTGGATGCAATGGTAGGAAAAATTCCTTCAGAACTGTTGAGAAATAGTGACGTAATGTCTGATGTAAAGAAATCCTCGTTTACATTCCTCACACCCGCAAACAGATGGCCTGAATTCCACTCGTGCATGTAACCCAACACGGCAAGGAGGGCAAAATGATTATCTTCATATATGTTTGAAAACCCCTGCCAGTCATCTATAATGCCATCGTTGGTTTTTGCCACATGGAGCGTTGCTGCTTCGAATGAATCCTTTCCGTTTCCTATTGGAATACTCAGTTCTAATCTCAACTGGTTCACAAGGTTGGTATTCTTGTTCATATCCCATTGCCATTCAGAAATATACTGTCCTCTGAAAACCTGTGCATAGGTCTGATTTAAACAGAACATGCTTAATAATATAACAATGCGCTTCATCTTCATGTTTTTGTATAATATTTATTCATTTTATTCACTCACTCGCTTCCCGCGAGTTCAAATCCAATTCGGGTTGCAAAGTTACAATTTAAAAAACTATCTTGCAATACTAAAAATAGGTATTCTATCGCTCCCCTTAGTATGCTTTTCTTGCAAAATCCCCATTTGTAGGTATTCCGTCACTTAAAAATTTTGTTTTATCAGATATTATTCTTATCTTTGCGATGCTAAATGATATTTTAAATGTGGGAGATTGAATCTCCACTTAGAATAGGAGTTTTTTGATATGAAAAAATATTGAATCCTTATCTGAATAAGGAAGGTTACAACTGCGTTTGCTGCGCACCAAACAATCCGGTAGGATTGCACCTTGAGTTTTGGGAAGAGAATGAGGATGTTCTTACCATCTAGAATCCTGGTGAGAATTATCAGGGATGGGTAAATACCTTGCATGGCGGCATCATTAGTATGCTGATGGACGAAGTGGCAGGCTGGGTCATCAACCGCAAGCTGCAGACTACTGGTGTTACGATGCAATTGAACGTGAAGTACAAGAAGCCTGTGATGACCACCGATTCTCAGATTACGGTGCGTGGTCACATCGCCAGCCAGCGCCGCAACATCGTCACCATCCACTTGACCCTGGAGAACTCCAAAGGCGAGGTTTGTGATGAGGGCGAAGCCGTCTATTTCACTTTCGGATCAGACAAAGCCAGAGAAATGGGCTTCGAAGGTTGCAAGGTTGAAGGGGAGTAATAGCCTTCTATTTGCTGATACCACTACACCCTTGCTTAGAGCGTTCTGTGGAATTGAAATATCAACCATCAAAATCAGTTTTTACAGCATGCTACTCAAATAAAAATAGAATAAAAATTTATAAAATATGATTTCATTTGAAAGTGACTATAACAACGGAACCTTGCCGGAGATTTTGGAAGCGCTAGGCAAGACCAATGACGAGAAGACTTCCGGATATGGATTTGACCCCTATACAGAAGCCGCCAAAGAGAAGATTCGCAAGACCATCAGCATGGAAGATGCGGATGTTACCTTCCTCGTGGGTGGAACCCAGACCAACACGACAGTCATCGATTCCGTCCTCTTGGGATGCGAGGGAGTTATTTGTGTGGAGACAGGACATATCGAGGTACATGAGTCTGGAGCCGTGGAAGCCTTTGGCCACAAGGTCATTACCTTGCCCTCCACAGATAGCAAGCTAAATCCTAATACATTGGCTTCCTATATGGATATCTTCCTGGCCGATGAGACCCACTCGCACATGGTTCAACCAGGTATGGTATATGTCTCCATGCCTACCGAACTGGGCATGGTATATACCAGGGAAGAACTTGAGGCACTCTATACCACTTGCCAGAAATATGATCTTCGTCTTTTTGTTGACGGAGCACGTCTGGGTTATGGACTGATGTCTGAGGCATGTAATTATGACCTGCCTTTCATAGCCCGACATTGCGATGTATTCTACATCGGTGGCACCAAGGTGGGAGCCATGTTTGGCGAAGCTGTGGTATTCTCCGGCATGAAGACTCCCAAATACTTCTTTACCAATGTGAAGCGACATGGGGCATTACTTGCCAAGGGAAGAATGCTCGGCATCCAGTTTGATACCTTGTTTACTGACAATCTTTACTTCAAGGTGTCTCGCCATGCCATTGCCATGTCTGAACGTATCCGAAGCATCTTCTGCAAGCATGGCATCGACATCGCCTACGACTCGCCAACCAACCAGCAGTTTGTCATCCTCTCCCCTACTCTTTATGAGAAACTCTCGCAAAAGGTGGCGTTTGAAATTTGGGAGAGAAAGAGCGAGACAGAAATCATCTGCCGTTTCGTGACCAGTTGGGCGACCCGGGAGGAAGAATTGGAGGAGTTGGACGAGATCTTACAGAATATCCTATCATAAAGAATATAACCGACATCAATATGCAAATACTCTTAGCATCAGCCAAAATCATGAATGCTGCCACATCTGTGGACATTCCGATGAAAAGCAAGCCTAAGTTTCAGGAACAAGCCGGACTGTTTGCCTTGGAACTTTCCACATGGGACACAAATCGTCTCATGAAGGAATTGAAATGCAGCCAAGCCATCGCCCTGGAGAATCAGCAACGATATCAGAGTTTCTGGAACGAGGAAGAACTGTTGCCTTCCATCCTTGCCTACTATGGCCAGGCATATAAATATCTCCAGGCAGACAACTTTAGCCAAGATGATTTTGCTTTTGCACAAGATCATCTCTTCATCACCTCTTTCCTATATGGTTTGTTGCGTCCTTTGGATATGATTCATCCTTATCGCATGGAAGGAAAGGTAAGGCTGGATGCTACTAAGGGAATGAATCTCTTTGCCTTTTGGAAAACTTATCTTACGAATATGTTGATTGAGGCTGTGAAAGCAAACGATGGCATCCTCATTCATCTAGCCACCGAGGAGTTTGAGCATCTCTTCGACTGGAAGCGAGTTTGCCAAGAGGTAAAGGTGATTCAACCTTTATTTTATGTGGACAAGGGTGACACCATCAAGATGTTATCCGTCCATGCCAAAAGTTGCCGTGGAGCCATGACTAAGTTCATCATTCAAAATCGGATAGACCGGCCTTCAGATATATTCAATTTCGAGTTGAATGGATTCAGATATGCTCCCAACTATGGAGATGAACTCCATCCTCACTTTATTAAGAAATAAATTTTAATTTACAAACGATAAAAGACTTACGATTATCGAAAATTAATCGTAGAGATAGAATATGCGTTCCATCATGTGCCACTTTTCATCGCTGGTAGCACCTTTGCCGCATTTTTGGAATTTGCCTACCACTTCTTCCCATTCTGCTTGTCTTGGGAGTGTGGCAAGTTCTGCCATTGATTTGTCCCAATCGAAATCTTCCGGCGCATCAACTATCATCACCAGTCTGTTGCCGAAGATGTAAATCTCCATCTCCAGAATGCCTACCTGTCGGATTCCATCTCGAATTTCCTTCCATTGCACACCCTCGGAATGCAATTTGCGATATTCACGGATAGCCTCTTCATCCGATTCTAACTCCAACCACTGTACGTAGCGCTTGGTGGCTACGGGATATTTCTTCTGTTTATAACCTTCCATCAATTTCTATATTTAATTCATGTTTTACGTTCGTATTCTGTTTATTTTTGCAAAAATATAAAAAAAGTATGAGGAAAACAAGTCAAACTATTGATATTTTGTTTATTTTTGCAATATCGTTTTGCAAATGCTGCATGATCACTCAGGAAATGCGGCACAGTAAAGCATATTTTAAAATATATCATCATAAAAATTATATCAGATGAAAAAACTATTTCTATCACTCGCCTTTCTGCTCCCTGCTATGGGAATGATGGCACAGACACAGGTAAAGACTGCTGAAGGTATCCTCGAAGGAAAGGATCTCTCTGGCATCAAGGTTTTCAAAGGTGTTCCATTTGCTGCACCTCCTGTAGGTAATCTCAGATGGAAGGCTCCGCAACCAGTACAGAAATGGGAGGGTGTGCGCGAGGCTAAGGAATTCGGAGCGAACCCGATGCAGGAACCTATCTTCGGCGATATGAACTTCGGAACAAAGAAAAATAGCGAGGACTGTCTTTATCTGAATATATGGACTCCCGCCAAGACGATGAAGGAGCATCTGCCGGTATTGATTTATTTCAATGGTGGAGGATTGATGGCTGGTAGCGGAAGCGAACCTCGATATGCGGGCGATGCGATGGCGCGCAAGGGCATCATCTCTATCACAGCCAACTATCGTGAGGGCATCTTCGGATTCTTTGCTCATCCTCAGCTCTCCAAGGAGACTGCCTATAAGGGCTCCGGCAACTATGGCTTCATGGACCAGGTAGCTGCTATCCAATGGGTAAAGAACAACATTGAGGCTTTCGGTGGTGATCCTGACCGCATTACCATTGTAGGTGAATCAGCCGGTTCTATGTCGGTTAGTGCTCTGATGGCTTCTCCTCTCTGTCAGGGGCTTTTTGCACAGGCTATGGGTTCGAGCGGTTCGGTGATGGGATTCAAGAAGATTGCTACCCAGAAGGAAGCCGAGGAGAAAGGCGTGCAGC
>OLGI01000403.1_pt1 | contig 45038 bp, 36 predicted proteins | sample 1605221 | NCBI WGS metagenome assembly OLGI01 (sample SAMEA3888915, study PRJEB22519) | human gut metagenome | biome: human gut; feature: human-associated habitat; material: faeces | place: Denmark | collected 2010 | reverse complement strand
TGTCATTGACAAATATGACTCTTGAACCAGAAGTTGTTCCTTTGTTTTCCTGATGGAACCCATAGCAGGAAAATACATTAACCATTTCGTCGAAAGTAAAATCTTTCGGCAGGCTATAGAAGCGTTTCAAAAGTTTATCTTTCTTGTTCATTTGCCACATTCTTTATGTATTCGATTGCAAATGTAACTAAAAATAGTTACATTACCAAGTTTTTGGGGCTTTTTAACAATCTTTTTGGGGGCTTTAAGTACGTAATCATATAAAAAAGCGTAACGAACACCTTTTCCGGGTAATCCATTACGCTTTAATTATTATCTATAAAACTTTATTTTCCGAGATTATTCTTTTTCTCGTTCAGTTCAGCCTTCTTTCTCATCATCTCTTCCTGCTGCTGGCGCTGCAACTCCTGGAGAGCCTGCATTCTTGCCATGAGGCCATTAGCCTTCTTAGGATTACTCTTATTCTCCTGATAGCGCTTTTCCAAGATGGCGAGAAGCTTCTCGTCGTTGGTGGTCTTACGCAGAGTCCACATGATGGCAGCACTGAAGAACAGTGAGATAAAGTAGTAGAAGTTCAAACCTGATGAATAATCATTGAACATGAAGAAGAACATCAATGGCATGAGATACATCATCCACTGCATCATCTTCATCTGCTCTGCCTGCTGACCTACCATCTGGTCACGCTGCTGGCGCATGGTCATCCATGAGTACAACAGGTTGGCTACGCAGAAGAGAATACAGGTCAAACTCAGGTGGTCACCTATCATCCAGATGTTGGTGTTCCACTCAAAGATTGGGTCGTATGTACTCAAGTCGTTCATCCAGAGGAAATGCTCACCACGAAGCTGGATGGCATTAGGAACGAAGTTGAACATCGCTATCCATACCGGCATCTGAATCAACATTGGCAAACAGCCTGACAATGGACTCACACCATACTTGGCATATTCAGCCATCATCGCCTGTTGTTTCTGCATCTGATCCTCAGGCTTGTTATACTGCGCAGTAGCAGCTTCGAGCTTTGGTTTCAGAACGCGCATTTTGGCAGAACTCATATAACTCTTCTTCACCATAGGGTAGGTGATGAGCTTCAGAAGCAAGGTGATGAGAATCAGTACGACGCCCATAGGGAATACCTTGCTCAGCCAGTCGAACACGTAGAGTGTGAAGAAACGGTTGATCCAGCGGATGATAGGCCATCCCAGATAAACGAGCCTCTGGAACTCCAGGTCTTTGCCGAAGGTACTTTCCTTCTCGGTATTTTTGAGAATCTGGAAATCGTTAGGACCAAAGTAGAACTCAAACTCAGAGGCTTTCTTGCCGGTTGGGTCGAAAGGAGTTTTCATCTTAGCCTGGAACTGCTTCAGATAGCCAGAACCCTTTTCCTGTGGAATAGAGGTCATGAAGGCATCCTTATCGAAGTTGTCTTTAGCTACGATGATGGCAGAGAAGAACTGGTTTTTGAAAGATACCCAGTCGATGGTCTCTTCGATTTTCTCATCGATTTTCTCGCTTCCCTCATTGAGATAGTCAGTGCCACCCTCTGCATTGTGATAGGTGAGCGTGGTGTAGCGGTTTTCGAACATGAAACCACGTTCCTGCTGGCGTGCCTTATCACTCCAGTCGATGTCCATCTTATTATAATTAGGTGAGAACAGACCTTCCATACCCTGAGCAGAGAAGCTCATGTGGAGCATGTAGTCCTTACCTAATGTATAAGTCATGGAGAGTGTCTTTCCTTCTCCAGCCACAGCTGTCATGGTAACAGTAGAATCTGTTACGTTTGATGGAGTGAAGTAGAGGTCGCTGGTGATGATGTTAGCTTCCTTTGCCTCAAGCATAAACTTAAGACTCTGGTCTTTGCCATCGAAGAGCGTAACATCCTTCTGGTCGGCGGAACCGTCTTTTACCTGGATGTTGTGACCTACATAACCCTTGATTACTGCCTTCTCGACAGTACCACCCTTGGTGTTGAGGGTTAATTCAACTTTCTCATTTTTCAAAACGATCTTCTTCGCCTGACCCTTTAAAGCAGAATAGAAGAGGGCTGTAGAGTCTGCCTCAATCTTAGCCTTGGCATTTGCCTGGCGCTTGGCTGCGGCAGCCTTGCTGGCCTTTTCTATCTCAGCATGCTTAGCCTTGGCAATGGAATCCTGTACGAAATCCGCTCTCTGCTCTTCTGCAGAAGGCTGGGTGTACCAGCTGAATCCGATGAGTACTAAGGCAATGAGAAGAAAGCCAATAATGTTGTTCTTGTTCATTGTTATTTTAGAAATTTATATTATTTCTTGTTTGAGATAGCCGTCTTGACGAAATCCATGAACAGAGGATGTGGTTTTAATACGGTACTTTGGTATTCTGGATGATACTGTGTACCGATGTACCATTTCAATCCTGGTATTTCAACGATTTCTACCAAGTCGCTCTCTGGGTTGCGTCCCACGCACATCATGCCGTTCTTCTCGTATTCCTGCTGGAACTCATTGTTGAATTCGTAGCGATGGCGATGACGTTCCTGAATGTGCTCCTTTTTATATATAGAGAAGACGCGAGAACCTTGTTTCAGTACACATTCGTATGCACCGAGGCGCATGGTTCCACCCATGTTGGAGATGTTTTTCTGTTCCTCCATGATGTCGATGACATTGTGTGGAGTCTTTTCATCCATCTCTCTTGAATTGGCATCTTTGTAGCCCAATACGTTACGGGCAAACTCGATGACCATCATCTGCATACCCAGGCAGATACCAAAGGTAGGAATGTCGTGGGTGCGGGTATAGTGGGCTGCTATGATCTTGCCCTCAATGCCGCGCTGGCCGAATCCCGGACAGATGACGATGCCGTCCTGACCCTTCAACTGCTCTGCCACATTTTCTTCTGTGAGATATTCAGAATTGATGAATGTTATCTTCACCTTGTGGTCGTTGTAGGTGCCGGCATGTGAAAGACTTTCGCGGATACTCTTGTAGGCATCCTGCAGATCGTACTTACCAACCAGTCCGATGTTTACCACCTCTGTAGCCTTGCTTCTGCGGTCGAGGAATGCTTTCCAAGGACCCAGTGCAGGCTTTTCACCGATAGGCTCGCCCATTTTGCGGAGAATGGCGGTGTCGAGACCCTGGTTCTGCATGTTTACAGGCACTTCATAGATACTGGCGAGGTCTTCGCTTTGTATCACGCAGTCCAGATCCACATTACAGAAGCTGGCTACCTTTTTCATGATTCCCTCTTCGAGATGTTTCTCTGTGCGGAGGATCAGAATATCTGGCTGAATACCTACACTTTGCAATTCCTTCACGGAGTGCTGGGTAGGTTTTGTTTTCAACTCCCCTGCAGCCTTCAGATAAGGCACGTAGGTGAGGTGCACATTGACGGCGTTCTTGCCCAATTCCCATTTCAGCTGTCTGATAGCTTCCATGTAAGGAGCACTTTCGATGTCGCCGATGGTTCCGCCTATCTCGGTGATCACGAAGTCATAGTGATACTTTTTGCCGAGCAGCTTCACATTGCGCTTGATCTCGTCGGTGATGTGAGGCACCACCTGGATGGTTTTTCCGAGATAATCGCCACGACGTTCCTTGTCAATGACAGCCTTGTAGATACGACCAGTGGTGAGAGAATTTGCTTTCGTAGTTTGAATACCTGTGAATCGCTCGTAGTGTCCGAGGTCCAGGTCGGTTTCCATACCATCTACTGTCACGTAGCACTCACCATGCTCGTACGGGTTCAGTGTACCCGGGTCGATGTTGATGTATGGGTCAAACTTTTGGATAGTAATGTTGTAACCTCTTGCTTGAAGAAGCTTACCGATGGATGACGATATGATTCCTTTACCCAAAGAAGAAACCACACCACCAGTAACGAAGATGTACTTAGTTTCAGCCACGATATTTATATTTTAAATTAGAATAATCGCGTGCAAAGTTACTATAAATTTATGAAATAGCCAAAATTATTGCAAATAATGCCGTTGTTTTATGAATTATTTATTACCTTTGCGCCTAAATTATAGCATTGCGTAGATTTTAATGATTATGAAATTGAGATTTAATATAGTGGTGGCTGCTCTTTTTGTTTGTTTTCCTTCATGGGCACAAACCAAGAGTCATAAGCTTACCAAGGGTGTACCGGAACCTGAAACGGCTGAATGGGTGAAGAATTATATGGATTCTTTATCCGCAGTTCGTGCTCATATCGATTCCAACTATTATGCTGCGAAAGATATCCGCTATTCCCGACTTTTCACCCCGCTTACTTTTTATCATTCTCCTGCTAATCATTTTCTCAGATTGAATCCGGCTGGCTATTCTGATTCTCTTGAATGTATGCTGGATAAGTCTTTGATGTTCATTTACTTAAACCGTCCTGATCTTGTGAGAAGTAATGAGTCCAGACTGGATGTGGTTGGTGCTCCTATTCCTGAGGGCGCTCCGAGAAAGACGGAGGTGGATATTGTGGAGGAGGTGGCTCCAAAGGCTATTGAATTAGAGGCTTCGCCGATGAAAATCTATGTGGCGAAGCCTAATTTCTGGACGGTCAGGGGAGATTATTACCTGCAGTTCCTTCAGAATTATGTGAGTGACAACTGGTATAAAGGTGGCGAGAGCAACTATTCTATGCTGGGTAGTGTGACGATGCAGGCCAATTATAACAACAAGCAGAAGGTGAAGTGGGAAAACAAGCTGGAGATGCGCCTGGGATACCAGACTTCCAAGGGCGATACCTTGCATAAGTACAAAACCTCTGAAGATCTGCTGCGCTATACTGGAAAGTTGGGCTTGCAGGCTACCAGAAGATGGTATTATACCTTGCAGGTGATCGGGCAGACCCAGTTTACCAGGGGCCTTCGCAGCAATGATAAGTTTGTCTATTCCGACTTCATGTCACCTTTCAAGTTGAATCTTTCTGTCGGTATGGATTATTCCATCGACTGGTGCAATCATCGCCTGAAGGGTAGCACGCATATCGCTCCTTTGGCTCTTAACTGGAAATATGTGGACCGCAGTTCGCTTGCCACCCGATATGGTCTGGAAGAAGGACAGCACGGACTTTTGGACTATGGTTCTGAATTTACGGTAGACTTTACGTGGCAGATGGCGGAAAACCTGAGATGGAAGACCCGCCTCTATGGATATACCACTTATGAGCGTGCTGAGTTGGAGTGGGAGAATACTTTCACCTTCCAGTTCAATAAGTATATTTCTACGAACATCTTCCTTTATCCTCGTTTTGATGATGGCACCAAGCGCAAGGAGGGTGAGAGCTACTGGCAGTTTAAGGAATATGCATCGGTAGGTTTCTCCTATTCTTTTTAATGTAAAAAGCCAAGTTAATGTAAAAAAGCCAAGTCAGTATTCTGTTGTGAACTGCTGACTTGGCTTTTTTTATGAATAGTTTTATCTCATGGAATGCCTTAAAATGCCCCGAAATAATGGTCGTAAATGATGAAAAGAATGATGGCAAGAGCTATCAGACTAAGAATAAGAAACAGGATTCTTCCTATGATTCTTCTCCTAATCTGTGATTTTGTATGACGATTGTGTCCTGCTCTGCTACTGTAATGTTTCTTGCGTCCACTACTTCTTTGTTCACTTCCATCTCTGTGATGGTGGTGATGATGTCTCTCCTCTGTTTCCATGAGTAACTCTCCTTTTGCTTAATATATTAAGAATCTGATTATATATTAGAATCTGAAACAAACTTCCACGTCTGCCATTGAGTAATTGTGGTCTGCACTTGTGCGGTCGTTGACAAACGCATATTCAGACAGGATGGTAAAGTTTTTGTTGATATGATAGTTCAGACCGACTTCGTATTGGGTTCTCATCATGTCTGTCTTACCATTAGCCTCGTACATATCATAGCGAGCCTTTGCATAGAGCTTCTTGCTCACGATAGGGGCGATGACAAGACCATATACACCCTGTGCCTTATTGCCGATTCCTTTGTTGAGATTGCAATCCTTAGAGGCTGCATCCCCATGATTGGTTATGCTTTTAGCAAATGCCATACCGGTAGAATGAATATATTCTGAACGTACGGTCCAGTCGTTAGCCTTGTATTCGAATGAGAAAGCATAACGGTTCTGGCTGAGTTTGCGGGTACCGCTGAATGTCTCCTTTTCTGGGTTTCCCTGTTCATCGTCATTCCAGTTTCCCTTTCTTGCATAAGACCCCGTCCAGCCGAAAGCTCCGATGCGCATTCCTGCCACAGGCATAACCCATACGCCACCAATCACATTCTTCTGATTGTCAACGTCCTTGGTATTGATACCCTGTCCGTTGAACACACCTATCTGATAGTGCAGCAGGTTGCGGCCGTTGGCATTCTTGAGGAAATCACCCTGGAACTGCAGACCGATGTCACGACCATTGGAAGCGTGCTCGCCGGCACGGTCGCTGAAACCTGCCAACTTACTCACGTTCTGGGAATAACCCATGAAGCCCTGGTCGATAGGGTGCATCGGATTTTCAAAGGTAAACGGATTCTTGAACTGTCCGATTTTTACCTTGAAATAACTGTATTTCTGCCATTCGGCAAACAAATCTACCATTCTTGGACTGCTGCCCAGGTCGGAAGTGTTGCCATTAAACTGGATTTGAGCTTTCCAGTAGAAATCGTTGGCGATACGTCCTTCAAGGGCGATACGTCCCATGCGGATGTTGAAGGAATTGGATTCCTTTCCCTTCTGTCCGCTATACTGATATTGAGTCATGCCGTAGCCCGACAACTTGACGTTGTTGAGCCAAGCTGGCAACTCGATGGTTTTCTTCTCTTGTGCGCCCGCTGTGGTTACCGCCATAGTCATCAGCGCCATGATGATACGATTCTTCATCTTCATTTTCTATTATGTTTTAAGGTTTATTTCTTAGCTGCGAGTTCCTCTGCAGTCAGGTCCTCTGCTTGAGCAGTCTGGAGGGCGAGCTTCTCAGCTTCCTTGGCAGCTTTAGCTTCAGCAGCAGCCTTCTCGCGTTCTTTGCGTTCCTTCAGTTTCTGCTTGATTTCCGTATCGCAGCGCTTTTCGAGAAGTACCACGTTTTCTACGTGAGGCGTGTGAGGGAACATATCCACAGGCTGAACCGCTGCCACTTTGTAGTAATCGTCCATCAACTGGAGGTCGCGTGCCTGGGTGGCAGGATTGCAGCTTACATAGACGATGCGGATAGGAGCTGCATTCAGAATCACGTTGATGACATCCGGATGCATACCGGCACGTGGAGGGTCGGTGATGATGACATCAGGACGGCCATGCTGCCTGATGAAATCGTTGGTCAGGATATCCTTCATATCGCCTGCATAGAAGAGGGTGTTCTCGATGTTGTTTACCTGCGAATTCACCTTTGCATCCTCGATAGCTTCTGGCACGTATTCGATACCGATTACTTTTTTAGCCTTGTGTGCCACGAAATTGGCAATGGTTCCGGTACCGGTGTAGAGGTCGTAAACCAGCTCGTTTCCTGTGAGGTTGGCAAATTCGCGGGCCACACAGTAGAGGTGGTAAGCCTGCTCGGTATTGGTCTGATAGAAACTCTTAGGACCTACCTTGAACTTCAGGTCTTCCATCAGTTCATAGATGTGGTCGTTGCCCTTGAAAAGACTCAGTTCCAAATCATTGAAGGTATCGTTGCCCTTCTGGTTGTTTACATACATGAGCGATGTAATCTGCGGGAATCTGTCAGCTACTTGCTGCATCAATTCCTGCGCTCTCTGCTCGTCGCCTTCTTCGTCGTAATGGAATTGGAACACAAGCATCCATTCGCCTGTGTTGGAGTTGCGAATCATCATGTCTCTCAACAATCCATGTTGCTCACGCAGATCGTAGAAAGTATAGTCGTGAGAATCGGCATACTCGAATACGAAGTTGCGAATCTCATTGCAGAGGTCGTCCATCAGCCAGCATTTCTTGATAGGATATATCTTGTCGAAGGCTCCGGTGATATGAAAACCGATGGCGTTCTGTGCGTGGCGTTCCTTTAATGAAGATACCGTATCATCCTCTTTTTGAGGAAGTTGTGCGAGTTCCTCTGCAGTAAACCATCGCTTGTTGCTGCATCCGAATTCTATCTTGTTTCGGTACTCCTGAGTCTTCACGCTGCCCATGATAGGGCGGAATTCAGGAAGCTCGATTTTACCGATGCGGGTGAGCTGGTCTTCCACTTGTTTCTGCTTCGCCTTGATTTGCTCCTCGTATGGCAGGTTCTGCCATTTGCAGCCGCCACAGATACCGAAATGCTCGCACATCGGTTCCTGGCGAACGTCGCTCTTCTTGATGAATCTGACAACTTTCGCCTCGCAGTATTTATGCTTTTTCTTAACTACTTGTAAATCTACCACATCTCCAGGTACGCAGAAAGGTACGAAGATGACTTGATCATCGACGCGTGTGATGCATTTTCCTTCAGCAGCCACAGCTTCGATGGTAACATTTTCTATGAATGGTAACGGTTTACGTTTTCTTCCCATGATTGATATTTAAATTTTTGAGTGCAAAGATACTACTTTTTTGTAAAAAATGAAAATTTTTCCAAAGTAATTTGTAAGATATGTGAAAAAACTGGAATGAAAAAGAATCATCTGTGGTGGCGATTCTCTGTTTTTTTGATGAAGAAGAGCTTCTTTTTATATATCATCAAGTTTCTCCCTTATATATATAAAATAAGGTATATGTTGATTTGTAAAAATAATGGCAAGTTTGCTTATAATTTATTACCGGCAGATGGTGTGTACGCAAACAATTAAAAATGTAATGTCGAGATTGCAAAAAGATGGTAAAAAGTTTGGTGGAACCGATTTTTAATCGTATTTTTGCATCACAACATTTAATAACAATAACTAATAAATTAGAACCTATTCGATTATGGACGAAAAAAGAGTTTATACTTTCGGTAATGGTAAGGCTGAGGGCAAGGCCGACATGAGAAACTTGCTCGGTGGTAAGGGTGCCAACTTAGCGGAAATGAATCTTATTGGTGTACCTGTACCTCCAGGATTTACAATTACCACAGATGTGTGCAACGAATACTTTGAAAAAGGCAAGGAAGATGTAGTAGCGCTTCTCAAAGATGAAGTTGAGAAAGCTGTTCAGCATATTGAGGCTTTGATGAACTCAAAGTTTGGAGATGTGGAAAATCCTCTTTTGGTTAGTGTACGTTCCGGTGCTCGTGCTTCTATGCCGGGTATGATGGATACCATCCTCAACCTTGGTTTGAATGATGAGGTAGTAGAGGGCTTGGCTCGTAAAACGGGTAATGAGCGCTTTGCTTATGACAGCTATCGCCGTTTCGTACAGATGTATGGTGACGTGGTGCTCGGTATGAAGCCTGTCAACAAGGAGGATATCGACCCATTCGAGGCTATCATCATGGAGGTGAAGAAGCAGCGCGGTATCACACTGGACAATGAAATGTCTGTAGATGAATTGAAGCAACTTGTCAAGGCATTCAAGTCGGCTATCAAGCAGCAGACAGGTAAGGATTTCCCAGACAATCCTATGGATCAGCTTTGGGGTGCCATCTGCGCTGTATTCGATAGTTGGATGAACGAGCGCGCTATTCTCTACCGCAAGATGGAAGGCATTCCTGCAGAGTGGGGTACTGCCGTGTCTGTGATGGCGATGGTGTTCGGTAATATGGGTGATACTTCTGCCACAGGTGTTTGCTTCTCCCGTGATGCTGGTAATGGTGAAAACCTCTTCAATGGTGAGTACCTGATCAATGCACAGGGTGAGGACGTAGTGGCTGGTATCCGTACACCACAGCAGATTACTAAGATTGGTTCTCAGCGCTGGGCTGAGCGTGCAGGTATCTCTGAGGAGGAGCGCGTAGCTAAATATCCTTCTATGGAAGAGGCTATGCCTGAACTTTACAAGGAGCTGGATGCGCTGCAGAATAAGTTGGAGAATCACTATCATGATATGCAGGATATGGAGTTCACCGTACAGGAAGGTAAGCTCTGGTTCCTCCAGACTCGTAACGGTAAGCGAACAGGTACTGCGATGGTGAAGATTGCTATGGATCTTCTTCACGAGGGTATGATCGACGAGAAGACTGCTATCCTCCGTTGTGAGCCACAGAAACTTGATGAATTATTGCACCCTGTATTCGATAAGTTGGCGCTCTCTAAGGCTAAGGTCATCACACAGGGTCTTCCTGCTTCTCCTGGTGCTGCTTGTGGTCAGATCGTATTCCACGCAGACGATGCTCAGGAATGGCATGAGGATGGCAAGAAGGTCATCATGGTTCGTATCGAGACTTCTCCTGAAGACCTCGCTGGTATGTCTGCTGCCGAGGGTATTCTTACCGCTCGTGGTGGTATGACTTCCCACGCTGCCGTAGTTGCTCGTGGTATGGGTAAGTGCTGTGTATCTGGTGCTGGCTCTATCAATGTAGATTATAAGGCTAAGACCGTGGAGATCGAAGGTGTAGTTTACAAGGAGGGTGATTTCATCTCTTTGAATGGTACTACAGGTCAGGTTTATGCAGGTCAGATTGAGACAAAGGCTGCAGAGCTTTCTGGTGACTTCAAGGAACTGATGGATCTCTGCGATAAATATACCAAGATGGAAATCCGTACCAATGCAGATACTCCACACGATGCTGAGGTAGCTCGTGCATTCGGTGCCAAGGGTATCGGTTTGACACGTACAGAGCACATGTTCTTCGATGATCAGAAGATCGTTGCCATGCGTGAGATGATTCTGGCTGACTCTGTTGAGGGTCGTGAGAAGGCTCTTGCCAAGCTCCTCCCATATCAGAAGGCTGACTTCTACGGAATCTTGAAGGCTATGGATGGCTGCCACGTGAACATCCGCTTGCTCGACCCACCTCTCCACGAGTTCGTACCTCACGATTTGGCTGGTCAGGAGACCATGGCTAAGGAAATGGGCGTAAGCGTAGAGGAAATCAAGAAGCGTGTGAATTCTTTGGCAGAGAACAACCCAATGCTCGGTCATCGTGGTTGCCGTCTCGGTATCACATTCCCTGAGATTACAGCCATGCAGACTCGCGCCATCCTTGGTGCAGCTTGCGAGTTGAAGAAGGAAGGATTCCATCCATGCCCAGAAATCATGGTTCCTCTCATCGGTACCGTTCAGGAGCTCAAGCAGCAGAAGTCCATCATTCTCGCTACTTCTAAGGAGGTATTCGCTGAGTACGGCGTAGAGGTTGAGTTTGAGATTGGTACCATGATTGAGATTCCTCGTGCAGCCCTTACTGCAGGTCAGATTGCAGAGGAGGCTCAGTACTTCTCATTCGGTACTAACGACTTGACACAGATGACCTTCGGTTACTCTCGTGACGACATCGCTTCATTCCTCCCTGCATACATGGAGAAGAAGATCTTGAAGGTTGACCCATTCCAGGTTCTCGACCAGGAGGGTGTTGGTCAGCTCATCAAGATGGCAGTAGAGAATGGTCGTGCTACCCGTCCTAACCTCCGTACAGGTATTTGCGGTGAGCATGGTGGTGAGCCTTCATCAGTTAAGTTCTGTGCCAAGGTAGGTATGAACTATGCTTCATGCTCTCCATTCCGTGTGCCAATCGCACGTTTGGCTGCGGCGCAGGCTGCAGTAGAGGAGTAATAGCAAATATTTGAATCTCAATAAATTAAGTGGAAAGTCCCAGTAATAGCGGACTTTCCACTTAATTCGTTTTGGGCGGAAGTACCACAGGTTGGGCAGTTTAGACCGTAAAGTGTTAAAAATATGCGACTTTAAATAAAAAGTCGAGAAAATGTTTTCTTATATGTAAACTTTTTCCTAACTTTGCAGAAAAGATTAATTTATGGAAGAGATACCAAAATTTCAAATCCTCTATACAGAGGAAGCTTTGGAGTTCTTGCGTTCACTAAGTGAAAAGGTACAAGATAAAATAGTTTATAATATCAATAAGTGCAGATTCTATACAGATAATGAATTATTCAAAAAACTTGAAAATTCAGAAATCTGGGAGTTTAGAACTCTTTATAACAAAACTTCTTATCGACTTTTTGCATTTTGGGATAATGATGAGCAGACATTTGTTGTTGCTACACATGGCATTATCAAGAAAACTCAAAAGACTCCCAGTAAAGAAATAGCAAGAGCAGAAGCAATAAGAAAAGAATATTTTAATAATAAATGATATGGAAAAAATGAAACTTTATACTCATGACGAAATGATGGATAGTGTCATTGGGGAAAAAGGTACGCCAAGACGTGATAAGCTGGAAGCTGATCTGAAAACTTATCTAATGGGGGAAGCTATCAGAAAGGCAAGAGAAGAAAGACACTTGACCCAAGAACAACTTGGAAAAATGATTGGTGTTAAAAAAGCGCAAATATCTCGTATGGAAAATGGGGCTAATCTTTCTTTTTCCACAATAGCAAGAGTTTTCAAGGCTATGAATATTTCTGCGCATTTTAGTATGGCAGGAATAGGGAATGTAGCTTTGTGGTAATTTTTGAAATAATAATATGTTTGTTGGGGAAATTTCTTTATTTTAAGGATATTTCCCCTTATTTTTGAAAAAAGTGATGATTTTTTTTGTTGTTTCTTATTTTTATCGTACCTTTGCGACAGTTTTTAGTATAACAATGTAACAATCATGAAAAAAATATTAATAGCATTGGCATTGTTTTCTTCATTATCAGTGAGCGCAAATCAGGATGCCGAAGTTTTAGGTGTAACATTCGGCTCAACTTGTGAAGAGACAGTTCAAAAGCTTAATAAAGATTATGGTACACCTAAATCTCAGAGTGCAGACAAACTTGTTTACCTCAACGAGATGTTTGAAGGTTTCAAGGCAGACCGCATAGAACTCGGTTTCCAGGATCTTCAGGGAACAACAAAGTTGAACCAGGCTCGTTTCTATTTTGTTTGTCCTAACAAGGCAGCAGCCATCGCCAGGATGAAGTCTTTGGTGAAGAAGATGGAGACACACTATTCTGTTTCCTATGATGAGGAAGATGGTGGTACAGCCTTCTATAAGGGTGGCAATTCCCCATTGGGCATAGGCTGTTTGTTTACGATTTTCGTTTCTCCTTATCAGGGAAAATGGACTTGCCAGTTGCGTTATGGTAAATTCCAGTTTAAGTAGATTTCTGTAGGGAAATAAGATAAAAGCCTCGTACACGTCTTGATAGTAATGTGAGTCGTTGTATGAGGCTTATTTAATGATAAAATATAAATTATGAAGAAACTTTTTGCTTTTCTGTGGGTAGTATTGTTGGTGGCTTCTGTTCAGGCTAAGTCGCTCAAGGATTTGTGGGTATCTATGCCAGACTCTCTTCTGCCAACCTTAGACCGGAATCTTCGTCTGGAGTTGGTGGAATTAGAGGAAATGGGTGTGAAGCCTAACGTGAAGAACCTTTTGGGTGAGGACTGTGAAATGGATACGCTGACGAATGATTATCTGGAGTGTACTACCAGTAAGGTGGCTCGTCTGCAAATGATATATCTGCCTTCATCGGCAGCCGATTCTATTCTTTGCGTAATCAAGATCTTCAATGCTCCATCCAAGGAAAGTGAAATCCGTTTCTATGATCAGGGATGGCGTTCTTTGCCTGTAACCTCCTATTTGACCAAGGATCAGTATTCATTAGGTTGTTATATTAAACCTAAATCAGATACGATGCGTGTAGAAGAGTATGAGGAATTGAAGAGCAAGCTTGAGCCAGTCATGTTTGTAACGGAGTATCTCCCCACAGCGCAAGCCTTCCGCGTTCAGGTATCCCTGCCATTACTGTCGAATGAAGATAAATTGAAGGTGCAGTCCATTTTAGTGCAAAGAAAGTTTAAATGGGTTCTTGGAAGATTTAACGAAATATAAATATAATACATATTTTATGCAAAACACTTGCAGGTTGCAGTTTTTTTTGTACCTTTGCAATGTGTTTTTCATGGTATTAGATTATTAAGGTTAATAAAAGATTGGTTGTCGTGAGACAATCAATTTTTTTTTGTATTTGATAATTTGATACTTTTCCATTTAGGTTGAACTCTGCATCGGCAATGAGGTTCTTGAACTCAGCGCCCTTGGATGAGAGGAGGATGGAGAAATCACCGAGATCGCCCAGACGGATTTTCTTGCCTTCGAGGAGCTGCTCTCTCATGCAATCCACGGTCATGTAGAGGATGGCGGGTTGGCGTTCACTGAACGCATGGTAATGCTGTAATTAATCATACTTTGTGTGTGTTTAGATGGTTGATATTTCAATTCCCCAGAAGCCCCGTTTCTTGCCCTTCTTTGGGTCGTTATTGATGTCTGGCGCCTTACATCAATCGAGACTCAAATGTGTCGTCTGTAAAGACCGACTTTCGGTACAAGAGAAGCTTTCTTTCGATTGCTGGTGCAAAGGTACAACAATTTGGAGTTGAAAACAAATTTTTCCGCTACAGATTTTTTAGGGGTGTCTGTAAGTGTCTGACAGATAACACTTTACAACGATATTTCGGAAATCAATTGCTGCATTTTGATAGATTTTGAAGAAAATGATGGTTAGCGACACAGGTTGGGAAAACGGTCATAAAGGTCAATGTCATTGTTGGTCAAAATCCTTCGGGGGGGATAGGTCAAAAGCCTATAGTATAATATAAATATATATTTATATTATACTATAGAAAAAAATGACCAATACTTCTTATAAATTGACCAACAATGACATTGACCATTTTGACCAGAATGCTATTTGATAAGGGAATGTTTTTAGATTGTTGTAATGACTTATGTTGCTGATTATTAGTGTGTTATGTATTTTATTCGATTCCTTTTTATGCCGCATTTATAAGTACAATAAGCATAAAATATTCTGATAATCTGCGTCTACCTCTATCGTCTTTTCTTCTAATTCTGTAAAATATTCAGCTAAAATCTGCAAATGGAGGGCCCTTTTCTTGTCTCTAAATGAATGTTTTGCCATCAAAATATAGCTTCTCACAACCAAAAATAGCTATTTTTCTACTTTTTCGTTTAAAAAACATATAAATTTTGGTATTATATAAAGGAATCATTATCTTGTCAAAAACATCGAAAAAACGCAATGTTTCAAAAGGCAATCAAATCTTATGGTGCGAATCAAAATAACTAATGAACGAAGTTAAGCACTTAAGTATTAGGTACTTATGAAAAACAAGTTAGGAAGGTAGAAACGCTATTTGGCAGCAACAGTTAATTGGGAAAGGCAACTATTATTAGGTATTTATACTATGATAAGAAATCCCCATTTATGGAGCGTTTTTCAGCTTATTCTTTCACTTAAGAGCTCAAAACTGCAGATTTTTTCACTAAAAACCCTTATTTTTGAACTCAAATATATAGTTTTTCAGGAGCGAAATTGCGATATTCGGTAAAATCATTGAACAAATGTGAAGGCTATTCTTGTTTGTACCTTTGCTATAACAAGGATTTTGCAGAATGGTATAAAGATACAGGCTTGATTATAAAGTCAGCGTAACGAATGAGATGGCAAGGCAAATGCTGAAGAACTGGTGAAAGCAGGGATTGATTGTTATACTGAAAGACAAGCTTTACCAAAAAATAACTGCTACAATATAAAGTGGTCATTAAGGTCATGGTAATTTCTGGTCAAAATTATTCGGGGGATACACTTCCCTCACGCCACCATCCATGGCCACAACGAGTTTTCCGCCAAAGCCTGTCCTTGTTTCGACGTGAAGAAAGAGCTGGCTCCCTATTTTGAGAAGGGAAGTGGGGAATAAAATAAAAGGCGTACGTCCTCATTGCGAGGGGCGTACGCCTGTTTTGGGGTTATAGTTTGGGGGTATAGTTTGGGGGATATAATCTATTTAACCCCATGCTTTCTATAATATGAATATTCCGATGAGACCACAAAGCAGCATGACTAAAATCGGATTCGTCTTCCTTACTTTCGTGAAATAAAAGGCGAAGGCAAAGAGGAGTACACTGATTGTAAACTGGTATGGACTATCTACTGGCGAACCGAAGTTCTCCTTGTTCATCAATAATACTGCTGCTGCGGCTATCAGACCTATAATGGCTGGACGGAGACCGCTGAATATGTTCTTCACATCCTTGGAATCCTTGTGGCTCATTAAATACTTACTGATTAATATCATGATGATGAAGGGTAACCAAATGATCGAAAGGGAGGCGATGAGTGAACCTATACAGGCTACCCAATGGGAATAGCCGGCATGAAGTACGGAGGTGTAACCTACATAAGTGGCACAATTGATGCCTATTGGTCCAGGCGTGGACTGGCTGATGGCTACAATGTCCGTGAACTCGGCATTCGTGAGCCAGTGATTTTTTACTACTGTCTCATTGTGGATGAGCGAAAGCATGGCATAGCCTCCGCCAAAATTGAATGTTCCTATCTTTGTGAACGTGAGAAATAGATCCAGAAAAATCATACTTGCTTTTTTTTACTTGTCCTTTTTGATGATTCTGCCATATAGCCAACCGAGTACACCGGCTGCTATGATGACATAAATAGGGGATACGGCGAATACCGGCAATGCGATGAGTGCACAGCATACAATCGGTATCCAAAAATTGTACTTGTTGATGTTGGCAGTCTTTGCCATCTTGAAACAAGGTGCTGCTATCAGGGCTACTACGGCAGGTCTTACTCCTGTAAAAAACTTAGCCACCCAGTAATTGTCCTTGAAATGCTGGAAAAACATAGCGATGATGAGGATAGCGATTATTGATGGCAAGGCGATGCCTATGGCGCCCACGATGCCTCCACATACTCCTTTTAATTTATATCCGATATGACTGGCCATGTCGATGGCAAAGATTCCCGGAGTGGTCTGCGCTACTACCATGATGTCCATAAACTCCTGTTTGTCCATCCACTTGTTCTTATCCACAAACTCTCTCTCCATGATGGGGATCATGGCATAACCTCCTCCCAAGGTGAATGCCCCAATCTTGTTGCATGTCGCGAAAAAATTCAATAACATCTGTATTTCTGTTTTAATTTGGCTGCAAATTTACACATAATTTGTTAAATATTGGCCATATCGTCATGAGATTTTTTATTTTCTTGTTTTATTTCAAGAATATTCATTATCTTTGCATAAGATAAACGCATTTTGAATTAAACTTAAAAAATATAATAGCATGAATTTAAAAGTACGTTTGGCAGTGATGAACTTCCTGGAGTTTGCAGTCTGGGGAGCTTATCTTACTTCTATGGGCAATTATCTTGGCAAAGCTGGCATGGGCGCAGAAATTGCCTGGTTTTACGCTATTCAGGGAATAGTGTCTATCTTTATGCCTACCTTGATGGGTATTGTTGCTGATAAATGGATTCAGCCTCAACGCCTCCTCGGGTATTGCCATCTCCTGGCTGGCGTGGGGATGTGTGCACTCTTTGCCATGGGACAGGCTGCTGCTCAACCGGACGAGGTGCTCTTTATGGCTGTCTATACCTTCAGTGTGGCTTTCTATATGCCTACGCTCGCTCTGTCAAACACGGCTGCTTTCACCATTCTCAAGGATCATGGACTGGATACCGTGAAAGATTTTCCGCCTATTCGTGTGTTCGGTACTGTGGGCTTCATCCTCATGATGTGGGTGGTGAATTGCGCAACTTGGGAAGACGGTTCTTTCTCTTTCCTCCTTACTGAAAATGCAAATAAGTTCCAATATACGCATCTGCAGTTCCTCATGTCGGGATTGATGAGCTTTGTGCTTTTCCTTTATTGCTATTCCCTGCCTCAGTGTAAGATAGTAAGGAAGGAAGACCAGAGTATTGCGGAGATGTGGGGACTGGATGCCTTCAAACTGTTTAAGTCTAAGCAGATGGCGCTGTTCTTTATTTTCTCCTGTCTCTTAGGTATGTCTCTGCAGGTAACCAATGGTTATGCTACTCCTTTTATTACCAGTTTCAAGGGAGATCCTGCCATGATAGATACTTTCGCTGCCAATAATGCTACTCTGTTGGTTTCTATATCTCAGGTGGCTGAGGCGCTGTGTATCCTGCTGATTCCGTTCTTCCTGAAGCGTTTTGGTATCAAGGTGGTGATGTTGATTGCCATGTTTGCCTGGGTGCTCCGATTTGGCTTCTTCGGATTGGGTAATCCTGCCTTTCCGGGTGTCATCCTCTTTGTGGCTTCCTGCATCGTTTATGGTGTGGCTTTCGACTTCTTCAATGTTTCTGGTGGATTGTTTGTTGACCAGAAATGCGACCCGAAGATTAGGGCTTCTGCCCAGGGACTGTTTATGCTGATGACGAATGGTCTGGGAGCTACAATCGGTACGCTGTTGGCTGGACAGGTGATCAATCATTATTGCCAGTTCAATGAACAGGGATATTTGATGGGCGACTGGAGAAGTTGCTGGTTGATTTTTGCCGGTTATGCGCTTGTTGTAGCTGTGCTTTTTGCTTTCTTGTTTAAACCTAAGAAGCAAAACTAATGTGTGATTAAGAAAAATAGGAGATATTTATTTATGGACTCATGTTTATTAGATGTTAAAAGTGTTTCCGAGATTTTAGGAATAGATGATGTGGCTCTGGTGTCTTTGGTTAATTCTGCAGAGACCAGACAGCTTGTCGTTGCGTGTGATCTGGAGATGCGTGACTTGATCATGAAGTATATGGCGGATAAGCCTGAGACCCAGATGCTTTTCCCAAGTGTGGTGAGTGAGATCTTAGGTACGCGGGATAAGAGTTCGCTGGAGGTCAGAATCTTTGGTTTGAAAGATGGTGTTTATCAGACTGAAATTTATGATCAGTTGACACAGAGGTCTTTCCCTATCAGATGTAGTGACGGAATCTTCTTTGCTATTGTCTGCAAGCTCCATATTTATGCTTCGGCAGAGGTGATGCGCCGTCATTCTATTCCTTACGAGACGTTTGCTACGAAGGTAGGGCTTCCTTTAACCGTACTCTCTGATAAGCTGCTCAAGGATTCTCTCCAAAAGGCGATTGAGACAGAAAACTACGAGATGGCTTCCAATTTGCGGGATGAACTCAATAAAAGACATAAAGATAAGCACGAATGAAAGAAGTAAGATATTTTTTTGTGCCTGATGCAGGCAATGTGACGGAATTGCCTCAGGAGGAGGCTAAGCATGCGCTCAAAGTGCTGCGCCTCTCCTCGGGTGATGAGATAAATCTGATGGACGGTGAGGGTAACTTCTATCGTGCGGAAGTTAGTCTCGCCTCCAGCAAGCACTGTCTCTATCAGATTTTGGAAACTTTCCCTCAGCAGCCTGCCTGGAAGGGAAAGGTGCATTTAGCTATTGCGCCTACGAAGATGATGGATCGTATCGAATGGATGGCTGAAAAGGCTACGGAAATCGGCTTTGATGAACTCTCTTTTCTCTCTGCCAAATTTTCTGAGCGCAAGACTATTCGTGTGGACCGTGTGGATAAGATTGTGGTTTCTGCCGTCAAGCAGAGTCATAAGGCTTGGAAACCTGTGGTGAATGAGATGACTCCCTTTAAGGAGTTTGTTGCCCAGCCTCGCACGGGGAAAAAATATATCTGCCATTGCTATGAGGAGATAGACAAGGTGGACTTGTTTGCTGAACTCCAGAAGCCTTTGGATGATGAGGGAGATGTCACGATTCTGGTGGGACCGGAAGGGGATTTCTCTATCGAAGAGGTGCAGTTGGCTTTGCAACATGGATATGTATCGGTGAGTTTAGGTACCAGCCGATTACGTACGGAGACTGCTGGTCTGATGGCTGTGGCTATGGCTAATTTGGCTCGACGCATTTAATTTAATTTATATAATGGAACTGATGAAAAAAATGAATATCAGCATGGCACTTGCCTGGCTGATCATGGGAATGGTATTTTTCTGTTCCTGCTCTGGGTCTGATTATATCAACGCTATTCCTGCCAACAGTTCTGCTGTCATCTCTATTGATATGCAGAAAATGGCTGAGAACAATCCACAGGTCAGTCGGACTGGTGTATTGAAGTCTTTGCTTCATGTGGAGGATGTGACAGAATGTGGCATTGATGTTTCTGAAAAACTGTATCTCTTTGAAACTGCTGATGGTAACTTGGGGCTTTGTGCAAAGGTCTCTGATGCAGCTGATTTGGAAGATTGGTTGAACCAACTGTCGAAGAAACAGAAGATTTGTGAAAATGTAACAGAAAAGAAAAGCTTTCATTTTTCTGTGCTCAAGAATTCGTGGCTGGTGGGCTTCTCCGACCAGACACTCCTCGTCATGGGACCAGTTGTAGCTGATGCCCAGGCTGAACTGCAGCGCATGATGATCAAGTATCTGAAAGCTGACGAAGAACATGGCATCAAGTCTTCTCCGATGTTTGAACGTCTCGATTCGATTTCTTCCCCGATGGCTTTGGTGGCTCAGGCTCAGGCTTTGCCAGAGAAGTTTGTGGCTCCTTTCACCTTGGGTGCTCCTAAGAATGCGGATGCTTCCCAAATCGTCATTGCTGCCGAAATGAATGTTCGGAAGGGAATGCTGAGAATCAAGGGTGAGACTTTCTCCTTTAATCCTGATATCAATCAGGCTCTCCAGTCGGCGATTGCTTCTTACCGTCCTATACAGGGTAAGTATCTGGAATCGATGCCGGATGATGCTACTGCTGGTATCTTTATGAATGTGGATGGTAAGAAATTCCTGCCGATGATGCAGACCAATAAGGGTATCCAACAGCTTTTGCTCGGCATCAATGCGGCTATTGATATGGATAATATCATCCGGAGTGTGAATGGTGATATGGCCATCGTGCTGCCTTCTTTCTCTGATGCTAATCTGAAGATGACGATGGCTGCGCAGTTGGCTCATTATAAGTGGCTGGCTGATGTGAGCTACTGGAAAGAGTCGTGCCCTAAGGGTGCTTCTATAGCTGACTGGGGGAAGAATGCCTATTATTATACGGATGGGAAAACGTCTTTCTATTTCGGTGTAAGCGATGACAAACAGTTCTTCAGCGGAAGTGACGAACTGCTTGCTTCCTATGCCATCAAGCGTTCTAATCATCCGGTTTCTGCGGACATCAGAAAAGAAATCAAGGGACAGAAGTTGGCGATGGTCATCAATCTCAATAAAGCCGGTAACGGTGGTGAGGCCATGGCGGCAGTTACTTCGCTGCTGAGTCCGATTTTCGGAAATCTCAATTCCGTCGTATATACATTGAAGTAATGATAAACTAAGTTTTTTAAAATATAAATAACTAAGTTTTTAAAAAATATATATCAAAGTGGAAACAATTCAGTTTCAATCTGTTCTCCCTCAGGTCTTTGCGCAGCGCACTGATCTTGATTCGGAGATCTGGCAGCAGGATGTCTCTTTTGAGAAAGGGCATCTTTATCTTGTTGAGGCAGACAGCGGAAAGGGTAAAAGTACTTTCTGCAGTTATGTTTTGGGCTATCGTCACGACTATAGCGGAAGCGTGATGTTTGACAAGGATGTGACCGCTCATTATCAGGTGAAAGATTGGGTGGAGGTGAGAAAGCGCCATATCAGTCATCTCTTTCAGGAACTTCGTCTTTTCCCTGAACTCACGGCGATGGAGAATGTCGAAATCAAGAATAAAATCACAGGGTTTCAGAAGAAAGATACCATCCTGGAATGGTTTGACAGATTGGGCATTGCGGATAAGGTGGATGCCAAGATAGGGCGTATGTCCTTCGGTCAGCAGCAGCGTGTGGCTATGATCCGTGCCCTCTGCCAGCCTTTCGATTTTATCTTGGCCGACGAGCCTATCAGTCACCTGGATGATACCAACTCTCGCATCATGGGAGACATCATGATGGAAGAAGCGGGGAGACAGGGCGCTGGGGTCATCGTCACCAGTATCGGTAAGCACATGGATCTTGCCTATGAAAAGATTGTAAGATTATAGTTTAGTTTTGGTGTTATGAATTTGGTTTGGAAATTACTTAGGCAACATATCAGTATCTCGCAGTTTGCTGGTTTTGCTTTTGCCAATCTATTTGGTATGCTGATTGTTCTTTTCGGCTTTCAGTTTTATCAGGATGTCTTGCCTGTGTTCACCCAGCAGGATAGTTTTATGAAGGCTGATTATCTTATCATGAGTAAGAAAATCGGTATGGGAAATACAATCAGTGGTAGGACTAATAGTTTTGCGGGTAGTGAGATTGATGAGATTGCATCGCAGAAGTTTGTGAAGAAAATAGGTAAATTTACTTCTACTGAATACAAGGTGGATGCTTCTATGGGCGTGAACGGTGTGAATGTGCTCAACTCGGAACTGTTCTTCGAGAGTGTTCCGGATGGCTTTGTGGATGTTCCGCTGAAAGACTGGAAGTATGAGCCTGGGGCGCATGAGGTTCCGATTATTCTGCCTCGTACCTATATTAATATGTACAATTTCGGTTTTGCCCAGAGTCATTCTCTTCCTAAAATCAGTGATGGACTGATGGGCATGATTGATTTTCAGATTTTCATCCAGGCTGGAGGTAAGAAGAAACAGTTTAAGGGTAAGGTGATCGGTTTCTCTTCCCGTCTGAATACGATCCTTGTTCCTCAGGCGTTTATGGATTGGAGTAATCAGGAATTTGCCCCTGAAAATCATAGTGATCCTACCCGTTTGATTGTTGAGGTGGGAAATCCTGCGGATGAGAATATCAGTCAATATCTCGATAATCATGGTTATGAGGTGGAAACGGATAAGTTGGATGCTGAGAAGACGACTTATTTCCTCCGTATGATTGTCATGATGGTGATGGTCATCGGTCTGGTGATTTCTGCTTTGAGCTTCTATATTCTTATGCTGAGTATCTATCTGCTGGTTCAGAAAAACTCATCCAAGTTGGAGAATTTGCTGCTTATCGGCTATAGTCCTGCGCAGGTTTCAAGACCTTATCAGATATTGACAATGGGGCTGAATGTGGCTGTACTGGTGATTGCCTGGGTGGCTCTTTTCTTTATCCGCAACTATTATATGGATTTCATCGAGACCTTGTATCCTGATGTGGAAGATGGCAGTATGCTGCCTGCCATAGGATTGGGAGCGGTATTGTTCCTGATAGTTTCGCTCCTCAATATTGTGGCGATTCGCAGGAAGGTGGGAAATATCTGGAAAAGAAAGGAATAATTGCTTGATATTATTCATAGTACGGCAAAAAGAAAAGTCATTTGTTAAGTCCTCTTATGTAGGGCTTACAAATGACTTTTTTATTTTCTTATTTCTTCAAATGCGTAAACAGGTCTTTCTTTGGCATATCTGCCATGTATTTCTGTCTCAGTTTTTCGAAGAATGTCATGGAGTCATTGGAGAAACCATGTCCCTTCCAGGTGGAGGTGTTGGTAATCAGAATCCAGCATTGTCCATCAGGATATTTCAGGATGAGTGCGGATGTTCCAGAAAGCGAACCTGTTCTAATCCAAGGTCTTCCCTTGGCAGTGAAATTCCAACCGATAGAGAAATTATGATCAGGCTGTTCGCGGGTCATGAATTCTATGCTTTTCTTACTGAGAATGTCCTTGATATGTGGCATTCCGTCGATGCAGGCGATGAGTCTTGACAATTCTGCTGCCGAACCGCACCAGGCTCCCGCTCCTTCGAGTCTTGGAACATCGTTCTCTCCATAACAGCGAGGTACCATTCTGCCGCTATTGTTGTATTCATATACATTTTCAGAACCCTGATGCATGTAATATTTCACTTCGTTTGGACGGCGATCTTCGTAGTAAGTGCCTGCAATGTGCATATCATAGCAGCCTGCCGGATGCAAAATGTATTTCTGCATGAAGTCGGCATATTTCATTCCTGATTTTTTGGCGATGATTTCTGACAGGATCATATAACCCAAATTGGAGTAGCATCTTCCTTCACCTGGAGTATAGCCGAGACGTCTTTTCAGCAGAATCTTCAGCAGTGTCTTGTGGTCGGGGGGAGTAGTGAGGTGATTTTGCATGATAATGTATCTTGTAGAGAACATCGGGTCGCCTGCTCCGTTGGTAAAACCTGCATTGTGTCTGAGCAACTGTTCTACGGTTATATCGTAGTATCTGTCGTCCTTGATGCTGTTGTTGTAGGTCGTATCATTGAGAATACCTTTCGGGCCAAATACTTTGTCGCTCATCCTGACTTTCTTCATCTCCACAAGTTTCATGATGCCTGCGGCAGTGATGAGTTTAGAAACAGAGGCGAATCTCATTACCATATTGGGTTCCATCAGGATACCTTTTTCTTTATCCGCATAACCAAATCCGCGGGCATAGAGGAGGGAATCGTTGCGGGAAATGACGAGCTGTGCTCCATTGATTTCCCATCTTTTCAGATAGCGCGCCACAAGAGAGTCAAACTCCTTGTATTCCTTTCCGTCTGACATCTTATTGTTTAATACCTTGTTCAGATGTATGCTTGTCACAGAATCCTTTTTCTCCGTTTCTGTACTTGTACACTTGCTGACGCATCCTCGCAGGCAGAAAGTGATGATGGCGAACAGGATGAGCAGGAGTGCTGCTATTCTTTTTGTCTTCAGTCTTCTTCTTTTCATTTTTCAAGGTTTATTCTTTAGAATCATTTTTTTTGTTTAATTTCTTCAACCGCTTCTGGGCTTCTGGATGTGTCGGATAGAGTTCGAGGGCTTTTTTGTAATTATTGATGGCTGCCCCTTTCATATTCTCTTTCTCACATTCTTTTCCAAGAATCACAAATTCTGTAGCCAGTTTCTTGAGATAATTTTCCAACTTGTTTCTTTCTTCTTCTTTTTGTCTGATGATTTCTTTCAGTTGGGTATTTTCATCTTTCAAACGGTTCACAATGTCCAGCTTCCTCCGGATGAACCTTTTGGCAAGCGGCTTTTCTATATCATAGCGACTATGGATGGCAAGATAGAAATTATCAAGTGCTCCCTGCATATCTCCTTTGTCGAAGGCTTTAGCCGCATCGTGATATTGCTTGTCGGCCTTGCTTTGCTGCAAGGCATTGTTGATGATGTTGTGGTCGTTGTATTGACGCGCAAACTGTTTGACTTCATTTCTTACGAAGACTTCATTGTGACGGATGGGTTCCTGAAGGCTGATTCCTTCCAGACTGGTGCATCTGGAAAGAGCTACGTATGTCTGTCCGCCTGCAAATACGCCTCCTGTGAAGTCAATCTTTACCTGTTTGAAAGTGAGGCCCTGACTTTTGTGAACGGTGATGGCCCACGCCAATCTGAGTGGATATTGGGTATATCTGCCGATTTCCTCTTCTTCTATCTTTTTCTCTGTCTCATTGAAATGATAGCGCATATTGCTCCAGGCTGCCGGTTCCACCATCACATCTTCCCCGTTTTCTGTTCTTACATAGATTCGACTGTTTTCGTCGTCGTCAAATCCGATGATGGTTCCCAACGTTCCGTTTACCCATTGGTGGTCGATATCATTCTTGATGAAAATAACCTGGGCGCCAGTTTTCAGATAGAGTTCCATAGGGGTAGGAAGACTACTTTCTGGAAATTCGCCTTCGATGGTTCCCCTGAAGAGCGTAGGGGCTCCTGGGAGTTCTTTCAACTTGTTTTCATTGATGAAATCTACCGTGTCTCGTCGGGTGGATAAGGTGATTGCCAGTCGTGAGTCTCCTTCATCCAGAGTGACTCCCACACGCTCGTTGAGTTTCATGAGGTCGCTGTTTGCCACCTGACTGGTTCGGATATGATCGAGTATGTTGATGAATACAGGATCACTCTGCCGGTACACCTTTTTCAGTTCGATGCTGACCAATTGGAACTGGTAAAAAACTTTGGCATCAAAGAAAAAGTTACTGGAATAAAAAGGGTTGAGCAGTTTCTTGTCGTCTTCCCTTACTACCGGTTCCAACTGGTATATATCACCCACCAAAAGCAACTGTTTTCCTCCGAAAGGTTCGCGCATATTGCGGTTGTAAACCCTTAGAATCTTGTCTATGAAGTCTATAATGTCAGCTCTTACCATACTGATCTCATCGATGATGATGAGTTCCACTTCTCTGAGAAGTTTGATTTTCTCTGAGTTGTATTTCATGGTGTTTCTCAGGTTGCGGACACTATATTTACTGTCGTTAGGAAGGAGGGGATAGAAGGGAAGTTTGAAAAAGCTATGTAGGGTAGAGCCTCCGGCGTTGATGGCAGCAATCCCCGTAGGTGCCAGCACCACGTGCTTTTTCTTCGTGTTTGCAGCGATATAGCGTAGGAATGTAGATTTACCCGTTCCAGCCTTTCCTGTAAGGAAAAGGGAGCGGTGCGTATATTGTATGATCTGCAAAGCATTTTGCAATTCTTCGTTCTGTAAATCTATATTCTCAGCCATATCGGTTATTCTTAAAAAGAGAATCGGCGGTTTCAGTTATATGACGGAAACCACCGATTGTCCTATTGTTTTGTAATCTATCTTTTAAAGTCTTGGCTTTTGGCAAGTTTACCTTTTTCAAACTTATCTTTCGAAAGCCTTTTTGAAAGTTTTTCTTTTCAAGTTTTATCTTTCCAAGCCTTGGCTTTTGTCTGTTTTATAAATCGTCGAAATTGATGACTTGCTCTGCAGGTTTGGCTTTTTTCTTTTCTTTCTTTTCTTTCTTTTCGCCATTCTCTTCCTGCTTCTTTTCACCATTTGCTTTCTCCTCAGAGTTTGAATTCTCGCGGACAACCGGGTTGCCGTTTTCATCGAGAATGATTTCCTCGTTTATGGCAGCACTGTCTCTCCTTGTGGTATCCACTTTGACTTTCGGTGCATAACTTGCGCACATGTACATATCCTTGGTGATGTCGCCATCCTTCGGCTTGTCAAATTTTGCCCTATATTCCTTGAAGGCAGGATCTTTGAGTAAGGATTGCAGGAAGTAACCGCAGATAGGTAATGCCGTGCGTGAACCTTGTCCTAAAGCTCCTGTGCGGAAGTGGATGCAACGGTATTCTCCGCCTACCCAGGCACCGCAGACCAGTTTTGGACTTACACACATAAACCATGCGTCTGAATGGTTGTTTGAAGTACCTGTCTTTCCTCCAAATTCTGTATCCTTATAGTCGCCTACATATCCCCACAAGCTTTGTGAAGTTCCGCCTGGCTCCAGCATACCTCCTCTGAGAAGCTGCTGCATCAGGAAGGCGCTCTTGTATGGAATCACCTGTTCGGCAGTCGAAGGACCGGTATATACTTCCTTTCCGTCTCTGTCAACGATACGGGTAACGAGTACAGGGTCGTGATGCATACCGTTATTTGAGATGGTGCTATAGGCGCATGCCAATTCCAGCAGATTGACATCACTGGAACCGAGAGCCAATGATGGTTCGTCCTCCAAAGGACTGTTGATACCCATCTTCTGAGCTGTTTCTATGATGCGCTTGATGCCCATTTCCTGTCCAAGTCTTACGGCTACAGAGTTGATACTCTTGGCAAAAGCACCCTTCAATGGGATGGAATCACCCGAGAAAGAACCATTGGCATTGGATGGAGTCCATTTCACCATTTCATGTTTCTTCTTGTCATATACGTCCATGGAGATGTATTCATCACGACGCTTGTCGCAAGGTGTCAATCCCTGATTCATCGCCTCTGTATAGACAAAGAGCTTGAAGGTAGAACCCGGTTGGCGTTCTGCCGTAACCTTATCATATTTCCATGCATCGAAATCGATGTCTCCTACCCATGCTTTCACTGCACCTGTCTGAGGCTCCATTGCCACAAAAGCACAGTGCATGAATGTAGTCATGTACTTGATGGAATCTTCTGAAGTCATCATCTTGGTGACTGTTCCCTTTTCATAGTCAAATACCTTGACAGGGTGAACCCATTCCTTATAATAATAGTTGACGGAATCTGGATTGTTAGGGAATTTTGCCATCAGATTCTTATAGAATGTCTGACGCTCTGCGATGCCCTGGATGAAATTTGGTATTTCCTTGTGGTTTTCGTCCTGCCAAGGATTCTGTCCCAACCATTCCCCTTCGCCAGCCTTACCTCGGTTGATGCTCCAGTGGCTGTTGAAATTCTTCTGAACCTGCTTCATCTGTTTTATGGCAGCTTCTTCAGCATATTTCTGCATACGGGTATCGATGGTGGTGTATATTTTCAGACCGCTGGAATAGAGGTCGTATCCTTCTTCTTCGCACCATCCTTTGAGGTAGTTGGCCACGGCTTCACGGAAGTATTTAGCCTGTCCGTCGTAGTTTTCCTCAACCTTAAAGTTCAGTTTGATAGGCAATTCCTTCAGTTCGTTATATTTTTCCTCCGACAGGTCTCCGTGTCTTACCATATTATATAATACGACATTTCTGCGGGCGAGACTGTTTTCCGGATTAGAACGAGGGTTGTAGTAGGTAGTGGCCTTCAGCATGCCCACTAACACTGCAGCCTGATCAGTAGTCATTTCTGTCGGAGAGGTATTGAAATAGGTCTTGGCAGCAGTCTTGATACCGTATGAATTGGAACCGAAATCCACAGTATTAGCATACATGGTGATGATTTCCTTTTTGCTATATACGGTTTCGAGTTTAGCTGCGATGATCCATTCCTTGCTCTTGATGATGAGGATGCGGAGAACAGGGATCTTGCCCAACAATCCTGTAGAGTATTGTGAGCGAACTCGGAACATGTTTTTAGCCAACTGTTGTGTGATGGTAGAAGCTCCACGAGCATCATGGTGCAAGAGTGCATCTTTTGCTGCACCAAATAAGCCGATAGGGTCTATACCCAAGTGCTTGTAGAAGCGCTCATCCTCTGTATCTACAAGTGCTTTGAAGAAATCTGGGTTGACTTCCTCGTAAGTCACAGGCGTACGATTCTCATTAAAGTATTTACCGATGAGTTTGCCGTCGGCACTATAGATTTCAGAAGCCTCGCTTGTTTGAGGATTCATGATACCAGAAAAATAGCCTGGTGATTTTCCGAAGAGCCATAGGAAGTTGATATCTACTGCGCCAAGATACAGAATGAAGGCGATGATGCAACTCACCAGTCCAATGGCGGTTTTGGTGTACCATGCTTTGCCTCGATACAGATTTCTATACCAAGGCCAGAAGCCACAGAACTTGTGCCATAACCAGGCAAAAAAAGTCTTGAGTTTTTTCATATTTTTTATTGTTGAGGGCTATTGAAGGAAGTTTTCAGAAACTTTCTGACTTTCTGAAGTCCTTATTGAACTGAGAATCGACTTTGCTTGTCTATTCAGAAGTTCTTATTGACCTTAGAATCGATTTGATCTGTCTATTCAGAAGTCTTTAGAAAGCTTTTTGAATCTTTCTTTTCCTTTTCTAACCGTTTTTACGTGCAAAAATAGCAAAATTATTTCTTTTGCAAGCAGGTATCAATATAATTTATGATTTCTTTACTGTTGTCGGGGTGAAACCAGGTGATTTCTTCATCTCTTTTAAACCATGTCAGCTGCTTTCGCATGTATTCTCTACTATGCGACTGGATTTGTCGGATGGCTTCTTGCAGGTCTATTTCCCCATCGAAGTAGGCAAACATTTCTTTATATCCTACGGTTCTGAGGGCTGTCAGTCCTTTTTGAGAATATACGTTTCTTGCTTCTTTTTCAAGTCCTTCTTCCATCATCAGGAGTACTCTCTGGTTGATTCGCTCATAGAGTTCTGCTCTATCCCGGTTGAGTCCTATTTTGATGATGCGGAATGGTCTTTCTTTCTTCTCTGCAGTACGGAAGGAAGTGTATGTCTTGCCAGTTTGATGGCAAATTTCAAGTGCATGAACTACTCTGCGTGGATTTTTCTTATCTACGATATTATAGTGTTCTGGATCCATCTTTTGCAGTTCTTCCACCAGTTTTTCCAAACCTTCTTTTTCCAGTCTTTCCTTCATCCATTGGCGGATATCGTCTCTTACTGTAGGTATATCATCGATTCCTTTGCATAAGGCATCAATATACATCATGCTACCGCCCGTGAGAAGTGCAGTATCGTGACTTTTGAATAGGTCGTTCTGTAGGAGATTCATTACATCTGCTTCATACATGGCTGCGCTGTAATAATCTTCTATATTGTGATTTCCTACAAAGTAATGGCGTATTCGCTTTTGCTGTTCTTCGGTGGGAGCGGCTGTTCCTATCGGTAGTTCTTTGAAAATCTGACGGGAATCGGCATTGATGATAGGGGTTTGCAAATGTTCTGCTATGGATAGGCAGAGTTCTGTTTTTCCTACACCTGTTGGGCCGAGAACAACAATGAGGGTCTTCATTTTTATTGTTTTAAAGTTTAAGATGATCATTCCCTTTTGGGAAAGGGAGTGCTTTCAGTTTTTTTGAACCTTCTGATTCATTTGAACCTTCTGATTCTTGAAATCTTCTAAGATTCATTTGAACCTTCTGTCTTTCTGTCGCCAGAACTTAAAACTGAATGCACTTCCTCTATTTTTTCTATTTCAGATTCATTTTCTTTTTATAAACTTTTTCTAAAAAACTTTCTATCTTCAGGAATCCTTTTCTTCTTGAAATTTATTTCTTCCTTTTTGAAAGTCTTTTCTTTTTATCAGAAAATTATCTGATGATTCCTCGTTTTGATGTCTCTACGAAGTCGATGATGTATTGAATTTCAGGAGTAACATCAAGGTTGTTCTTGATTTCCTGAATACCTTCTTTCAGCACACCCTTAGAGTAGAGGAGACGATAAGCCTCATGGATATTCTGAATGAGTTCGTTGCTGAAACCGCGACGACGGAGACCTACGAGATTCAAACCACAATACTTTGTAGGTTCCTTTCCTGCAATAATATAAGGAGGAATATCCTGAGAGAAGCGGCAACCACCCTGAATCATCACGTAGCCTGCGATATGGCAGAACTGGTGAACGAGTACATTGGCACTTACGATAGCATTATCGTCAATCACTACTTCGCCTGCAAATTTTGTTGCATTACCGATGATGCAGCCACTGCCCAACTCACAGTCGTGAGCCACGTGTACACATTCCATCAGGAGGTTATTGCTGCCCACAACGGTCTTGCCCTTAGAGGCAGTGCCACGAGAGATGGTTACGTTCTCACGGATACTATTGTTGTTGCCCACCTCGCAGATGGTTTCCTCGCCACGGAATTTGAGATCCTGTGGCTTGGTAGAGATGCTGGCACCTGGGAAAAATTCATTACCATTGCCGATGCGAGCACCTACATGTATTGTTACACTATTTTGAAGTACATTATTATCTCCTAGCACGGTGTTTTTGTCGATATAACAAAAAGGACCGATGATATTGTTGTCACCGAGTTTTGCCTCTGGATGAACAAATGCTAAAGGACTAATTTGATTCATATCTAATTCTCGTTATTATTTATTTTTTACAATCTGAGCGGTGAATGTTGCTTCTGCTACAACCTGATCGCCTACGAACATGTAACCTTTCATGCTGCTGATGCCATGACGTACTGGAGCCAACAACTCTACTCGGAAGAGCAGTGTGTCGCCTGGAACTACCTTTTTGCGGAACTTCACGTCATCGAGTTTCATGAAGTAAGTACTCCAGCGCTCTGGTTCTTCCAACTGGTTGAGTACGAGTAAGCCGCCACACTGTGCCATTGCTTCTACCTGGAGTACACCTGGCATTACTGGTTCTTCAGGGAAGTGACCAGTGAAAAATGGTTCGTTGGCAGTTACGTTTTTCACACCCACAATGCTAGTAGGGCCCATAGCAATCACCTTGTCCACGAGCTGCATAGGGTAGCGGTGAGGCAAAAGCTGGCGGATGCGGATATTGTCCATGATAGGTTCCTCGTTTGGATCGTAGATAGGAGCCTGAATTTCATGCTTACGGATTTCCTTGCGCATCAGTCGGGCAAACTTGTTGTTGACTGTGTGACCTGGGCGGGTAGCGATAATGCGTCCCTTGATAGGTTTACCGATGAGCGCCATGTCACCGATGATGTCGAGCAGTTTATGGCGTGTACACTCGTTCTCCCACTGTAATGGTTTGTGCTGGATATAGCCAAGTTTGGTAGCATCCATACGAGCCACTCCAAGATGATCGGCAAGCTGGTCGAGCTGTTCCTGTTCTACCTGACGTTCGTAGATAACGATGGCATTGTCGAGGTCTCCACCCTTGATAAGGTTGGCCTGGAGCAATGGCATGATGTCTCGTACGAAAACGAATGTGCGTGCAGAAGAGATCTCTTCAACGTATTTCTCCATTCTGTCGAGTGTAGCAAACTGGCTGTTGATGAATTTGCTTTCGAAGGAACACATGGCTGTGATACTGAAATCTTCGTCTGGCAGGATGGTGATGACGGAACCATTATCATCTTTCACTTCTATTTTGTGACGGATGATGTAGAAATCTTTTTCTGCATTCTGTTCCTGGATTCCAACACTCTGGATTTTCTCTACATACAGTGCAGCAGAGCCATCGAGAATAGGGAACTCAGGACCATTTACCTGAATCAGACAGTTGTCAATACCGAGTGCATAAAGAGCTGACATTCCGTGTTCTATAGTGCTCACACGGATATCGCCTTTGCCGAGTACTGTACCACGCTGGGTTTCAACTACGTTCTCTGCCACAGCCTGAATAATTGGTTGACCTTCGAGGTCGATGCGCTGTATCTTATAACCGGTGTTCTCTGGTGCAGGATTGAAAGTCACGGTGAGGCTCAAGCCTGTGTGCAATCCCTTTCCGCAGAGAGAGAAACTACCTTTCAGTGTCTTCTGTTTTGACATAACGATTTATTTTATTGTTTATTGTTAAATGTTAAGTGTTAACTTGTTGGGGGCATTCGCTCATTAACATTTTACACTTTACATTTAATATTGAAAAATTACTTCTTCTTTAATTCTTCGATTTGCTTCTTCAGGTCGTTCAGTTCCTTATACATGTCCGGCAAGCGACGGAAGATGGCCTGAGACTTGAAGTAAGCACGCTGCTCCATTGGAGGAGTGCCGATGAGCTGCTGACCGCTTTTGAGACTGCCTGGCACACCGCTCTGAGCTCCGAGGAATACCTTGTCACCGATGGTGATGTGACCTGCAATTCCTACCTGACCGCCAAACATACACCACTGACCAACCTTGGTACTGCCTGCAATACCAACCTGTGAAGACATCACGGTATTTGCACCAATATCAGTATTGTGGGCAATCTGTACAAGATTATCGAGTTTCACGCCCTTACGAACGTAGGTAGAACCCATTGTAGAACGGTCGATACAAGTATTGGCACCGATTTCTACATTGTCCTCGATGGTAACGATACCAATCTGTGGAATTTTATCGTAGCCTTCAGGACCTGGAGCGAATCCGAAGCCATCAGAACCAACTACGCTACCTGCATGGAGGGTCACATTGTCGCCCAATTTGCATCCGTGATACACGGTTACGTTAGGGTAGATGAGCGCATTCTTGCCCACTTTCACTCCCTCACCGATATATGCGTGAGGATAAATCTGGCTACCTTCACCCACTTCTGCGCCATCGCTGATGTAAGCAAAAGCACCTACGTAAACACCTTCAGCCACCTTGGCTTTTGGAGAAACAAAAGCCAATGGGTCGATGCCTGTTTTCTTAGGCTTCATAGAATCATACATCTGGAGCAGTTTAGCTACACATTCGTATGCATTCTTCACGCGGATCAGCGTAGCGCTGACAGGCTTTTCCAGTTCCACGCTTTCGTCGATGAGGACGATGCTTGACTTTGTGTCGTACACGTAGTGGGTATATTTCGGGTTAGAAAGGAACGAGATTGCGCCTTCCTTACCTTCTTCGATTTTGGCGAAGGTGTTCACGGTTGCGTTCTCATCACCTTCTACCTTGCCCTGAACAAGCTGGGCAATTTGCTGAGCGGTAAATTCCATATTTATCTATTCTTTTTGATTTTAGCCAGCTTTAACCAGCCGGCTGGTTTGCTTTGCTTTTTATTTGGTGCAAATATAGTAAAAAAGTTTCGAATTCTTGTAATTATCTTATAATATTTCGCTTTTTTTCCAAACAAACCACTATTTTTTAGGCGCAAAGCCTCATTCTTGATGAAACATTGCGCCTAAAAGATACTTTTTAATCTTTCTATAGAGTCTGGTCTTACTCTTTTAGAGTTTAGCCAATTCTACAGCCATTTGCTCCTGGAGTTCCTTCGCCTTCTGACCAGCTACTTCGGCGAAGTCATCACCGTTGCTGGCATAGATGATGCCGCGAGAAGAGTTGACGAGCAGACCGCAGTCCTTGATGATGCCATACTTGCAAACCTCCTGGAGGCTGCCACCCTGGGCACCTACGCCTGGAACAAGGAGGAAGTGGTTAGGAGCTACTTTGCGGATGTCCTCGAACATCTTGCCCTGTGTAGCACCTACTACATACATCATGTTCTCATCGTTGCCCCATTCCTGACTCTTTTTCAGTACTTTCTCGAAAAGTCTTTCACCTTCCTTATCCTCTGTGAGCTGGAAGTCGTGGCTACCCTTGTTGCTGGTAAGAGCCAACAGAATCACCCATTTTCCCTCATACTCGAGGAATGGCTTTACTGAATCCTCGCCCATGTAAGGAGCTACGGTTACTGAATCGAGATCGTACTCCTCGAAGAAAGTTTGGGCATACATCTTTGATGTGTTGCCGATATCGCCACGCTTTGCATCTGCGATGATGAAGTGGTGTGGATAGTGAATGTTGAGATACTTGATGGTGTTCTCGAAGGCAATCATACCATCGATGCCACGGCTCTCGTAGAAAGCCAGGTTTGGCTTGTAAGCCACGCAATATGGGGCTGTTGCATCGATGATAGCCTTATTGAATTTGAATATCATCTGTGATTCTGCACCCTGGATTTCTTCACTCTCTGTGATGCACTTTGGCAACTTATTGATATCTGTGTCAAGACCTACGCACAAGAAACTCTTCTTGGCGAAAATCTGCTCTACAAGTTCTTTTCTGTTCATAATATGGTATTTACGATGATTCATCGCTCCGATTATCGGAACGATGAATAAGGGTTTATAATTCTGTTTCTTTCAGTTTTTCTGCGTTTTCTGCCACGGTCAGCGCATCGATCATGTCCTGGATGTTTCCACCGAGGAATCCATTCAGATCGTGAGTAGTGTATCCGATACGGTGGTCGGTTACGCGTCCCTGTGGGAAGTTGTATGTGCGGATTTTCGCACTGCGGTCGCCCGTAGATACGAGGCTCTTGCGGCGGTTTGCGATATCATCAACATACTTCTGATGCTCTCGGTCGTGGATGAATGTATAGAGTCGGCTCAAGGCGCGCTCCTTGTTCTTAGGCTGGTCGCGGGTCTCTGTACATTCGATGAGGATTTCCTCTACCTCGCCTGTATTTGGGCTTTTCCAAGGATAGCGAAGGCGGACACCAGATTCCACCTTGTTGACGTTCTGACCGCCGGCGCCTGAACTTCGGAAAGTATCCCATTTGATGTCGCCCTCGTTGATGTTTACCTCAAATTTGTCTGCTTCTGGCAGAACGGCTACTGTGGCTGCTGATGTGTGCATACGTCCTTGAGTCTCGGTAGCAGGCACGCGCTGAACGCGGTGAACGCCAGATTCATATTTCAGCGTACCGTAAACATCTGTTCCGCTCACAGCGAAGTCGATTTCTTTATATCCACCCACGGCGCCCTCAGAGACAGAAGTCACGCTCACGGTCCATCCCTTAGACTCGCAGTATTTCTTGTACATACTGAAGAGGTCTCCTGCGAAGAGAGCAGCCTCGTCGCCACCTGCACCACCACGGATTTCCATCTGTACGTTCTTGGCATCTTCTGGATCCTTTGGTACAAGTGCTATCTTGATTTCCTCTTCGAGTTTAGGCTGCAGAGCTTCGTTTTCGTTCAACTCCTCTCGTGCCATTTCTTTCATTTCCGGGTCACTCTCGTTGGCGAGAATGTCCTTGGCTTCTTTGATGGAGTTGAGGCAGTTGATGTATCGCTTACGAGCATCCATGATGTCGCCGAGGTCTTTCCATTCCTTGGTCAACTTTACGTATCTGCTCTGGTCTGCGATGACATCCGGGTCGGTGATGAGGGTGCTAACTTCCTCGTATCGGCTCTCTAAGCCTTCCAGTTTCTGTAATATATTGTTATTATCCATTTTATAATGATTATTATTCGAATGTTCTATTGATTAATATTCGAATGTTCCAAATTCGCTCTTGATGGTGAGGCTGCGCTTGCCTTCCTCGATGTGACCTACGATCTGTGCATCGATATTGAAGCTCTTGCTGATGGCGATGACCTTTTCTGCAATCTCTGGGCGTACATAGATTTCCATACGATGCCCCATGTTGAATACCTGGTACATCTCCTTCCAGTCGGTGCCAGAACAGTCGTGGATAGCCTTGAAGAGTGGTGGTACTGGGAACATGTTGTCCTTCACTACCTTGCAGTCTTCGCCTACGAAGTGGAGCACCTTGGTCTGTGCACCGCCAGTACAGTGTACCATACCGTGGATTTCAGGGCGCAGTTCATCGAGCAATTTCTTGATGACAGGGGCGTAGGTGCGGGTTGGTGAGAGTACAAGTTCGCCTGCATTGATAGGAGCGCCTTCCACCTCATCGGTCAATTCGTATTTGCCACTGTAAACCAGTTCGCTTGGTACTGCGTGATCGAAGCTTTCTGGGTATTTCTCAGCGAGATACTTGGCGAATACATCGTGGCGAGCAGAGGTGAGTCCGTTGCTGCCCATACCGCCGTTGTACTTCTTCTCGTAAGTAGCTTGACCTGTAGAGGAAAGACCTACGATGACGTCGCCTGGACGGATGTTGGCATTGTTGATAACATCGCTGCGCTTCATGCGACAGGTAACGGTGGAATCTACGATGATGGTGCGTACGAGGTCACCAACATCGGCAGTTTCTCCACCAGTAGGGTAGATGCCGATGCCCATTTCTCTCATTTCGTGGAGGAGTTCATCTGTACCATTGATAATGGCAGAGATTACCTCACCTGGTACGAGCATTTTGTTTCTTCCGATGGTAGATGAAACAAGGATATTATCTACAGCACCTACACAAAGCAGGTCGTCTGTATTCATTACGACAGCATCCTGTGCGATACCTTTCCATACAGAGAGGTCGCCTGTTTCTTTCCAATACATGTATGCCAAGCTTGATTTCGTACCAGCACCATCGGCATGCATGATGTTGCAGTATTCTGGGTCACCGCCCAGAATATCAGGTATGATTTTGCAGAAAGCCTGTGGAAAAATACCTTTGTCGATGTTCTTAATGGCGTTATGCACGTCTTCTTTTGCTGCGCTCACTCCGCGCATCATATAGCGATTGTTACTCATTTTTCTATTTTTTATCGTTTTTATTTAAAGTCTTTTCTCCTTTACATTATATATTATATAATCTGATAAATCCTTCATCTGAAAGCATCCTCTTCTGACGAATTCCTTCTTCTGAAAATTCCGTGTAATCTGCGTAATCCGTGCCTAAAAAATAACACCGCAACTTAGATTTCACCAGAAAAATTCTGTGCTAAAGAATATCCACAAAGAATAAATATTGCATCAGAAAGTCTTTTCATCTATTAGAGATTCTTTTTCAGAAAAATCTTTTTTACAATTGCTCTTTCCCTTCCCAGAAATCCCAGGATGCGAAGGCTTGCAGGAGCAGCATTTCCAGTCCGTTCTTTACGGTGGCTCCCTGCTCTTTGCCCTTCTTCATGAAGAGAGTTTCATCAGGGTTGTAGATCAGATCATATAATAAGGTATGGCTGTCCATGGCTTCGTAAGGCAGCGGTGGACACTCATCTACGTGAGGGTACATGCCTACAGGAGTGCAGTTGACAATCACGTTGTATTCCTTGATGATTTCAGGCGTAATGTTGTCATACTGTAGAGTGCCAGGACGTTCGTATCGGCTCACGAAGACGGTTTCCAGTCCGAGCGACTTCAGTCCATAGCAGATGGCTTTTGATGCGCCACCTGTACCGAGAATCAGGGCTTTCTTGTGGAAAGACTCGATAAACGGTTCGATGCTCTGGGTGAAGCCTATCACATCACTGTTGTAGCCTCTGAGCACAGTTTCATCGCCTTTGTGGGTAACTCTTACCACGTTGACAGCACCGATAGCATTTGCCTCGGGACTAACGTAGTCCAGATAGCTGATAACCTTTTCCTTGTAAGGGATGGTCACATTGAATCCTTTCAATTCCGGATTGGAGTCGAGCACTTCTGCCAGGTCTTCGATGGTTGGAATTTCGAAGTTGATGTAGGTAGCATCGATGCCCTCGTTCTCGAATTTCTCGTTGAAGTAATTCTTTGAGAACGAATGTCCTAGAGGGTAACCTATGAGTCCATACTTGTCCATACTGATTATTTTTTTTTTATTTTGTTGCGAAATACATCGTGCAGATGCCGAAGGTGAGTCGCTTGAATTCTGCCTTTTCGAAACCGGCTTTCTTCAGCACCTCCATCATTGTTTCTCCCTGCGGGAAGGCTTCGATGGTGGCCGTCAGATAGTTGTAGGCACTCTGGTCTTTAGAGATCAGCTTGCCGTATATCGGCAATACCGTGTGGGAATAGATGCGGAAGAGCTGCTTCATCGGGAATCTCACGGGATGTGTGAGTTCTACGATGCTCAGATGTCCGCCCTTCTTCAGTACTCGGCACATTTCCTTGAGTCCCTGGTCGAGGTTTTGGAAATTGCGTATGCCGAATGCTGCCGTCACTGCATCGAAGGTTTCGTCTGGGAAGGAGAGGTGCAGGCAGTCTTCTTTCTTGAAGCTGATGATGTGCTGCAGATTTTCCTTTTTCACTTTCTGTCTTCCGATTTCCATCATGCCCTCGGATATGTCTGCTCCGATGAGCTGTTGGGGATGCAGCATTTTGGCCGCCAGAATGGCGAAGTCGCCGGTGCCGGTAGCGATGTCGAGCATCTTTTCTGGATAGTGGCGCTGCAGCAGCCCGATGGCTTTGCGGCGCCACCCCTTGTCGATATCCCATGAGAGGCGATGATTGAGAGTGTCGTAGGTAGGAGCGATGTTGTCAAACATTTCTTCTACCAACTTGCCCTTTTCTCCTTCGCCTTCATAGGGCTTAATTTGTTCTTGCTTGTACATTAATATATATAGTACTCTTTTCAGGGAAAAACTATTTTCTTTGTGGAATGATTATTTCCCAGGAATGATTACTTTCTTGCTGCAAGCCATTCGCTTACGTTCTTCTCGATGCGGGCAGCGATGTCGCCTTCCTCGGTAGCCTTGTCAAACTTCTCGCCTGTGATGTGCTCGTAGAGTTCGATGTAGCGGTCTGACACACTCTCTGCATACTCGTCGGTGATTTCTGGCATGGTCTGTCCAGGCTCGTTCATGAAGTTGTGCTCGATGAGCCACTGGCGTACGAATTCCTTAGAGAGCTGGCGCTGTGGCTCACCCTTTTCGAATTTCTCCTCGTAACCATCAGCGTAGAAGTAGCGGCTTGAGTCTGGAGTGTGGATTTCATCGATGAGGTAAACCTTGCCGTCGCGCTTGCCAAATTCATATTTGGTATCTACGAGGATGAGTCCCTGCTTGGCTGCGATTTCCTGTCCGCGAGCGAAGATGCGGCGGGTGTAGTCTTCCATCACTGCATAGTCTTCAGCACTAACAATGCCCTGGGCGATGATTTCTTCCTTAGAGATGTTCATGTCGTGACCCTCGTCAGCCTTTGTGGTTGGAGTGATGATTGGCTCTGGGAAACGCTGGTTCTCGCGCATACCTTCAGGGAGTTTCACACCACAGATTTCGCGGCAACCCTTCTGGTATTCTCTCCATGCACTACCTGTGAGGATAGAGCGGATAATCATCTCAACACGGAAACCTTCGCACTTCAAACCTACGGTGACCATAGGGTCTGGTGTAGCCAACTTCCAGTTAGGACAGATGTCTGTCGTAGTATCCAGGAACTTCGCAGCTATTTGGTTGAGTACCTGTCCCTTGAATGGGATGCCTTTTGGCAGCACAACGTCGAACGCTGAGATTCTGTCGGTAGCGACCATCACGAGGATGTCGTCGTTAATGTCATACACATCACGTACTTTACCGTGGTAAACACTCTTCTGTCCATCGAAATGGAAATCTGTCTTTGTTAATGCTTTCATTTTATTTTGAACTTTGAATTTTGAACTTCGAACTTTCTGTCGGCTTTCCTTTTTCTTGCTCAGGGAATCTTATTCCTTTTCTCTTTTGCTCAGGGAATCCTATTCCTTTCTCTTTGTGCAGGGTAGGCTTTCTTCCGGTTCCTTATTCTAAATTATTTTGAATTTTCTGTCTTTTCTGCTTTCATTGCTTCCCGGGCTTCAGCTCTTTCCTTGTCGTATTTGTCGTATGCATTTACGATGCGTGTCACGAGCTTATGTCTTACGATATCTTTCTGCCCGAGGTTGACCACTCCGATACCTTCCACACCTTCGAGTATTTTGAGGGCCTCTTTCAGTCCGCTTCGCTGTTCTCTCGGCAGGTCTATCTGCGTGAGGTCTCCCGTGATTACCATTTTGGTGTTCATACCCATACGGGTGAGGAACATTCTGATTTGCTGGGAGGTGGTGTTCTGCGCCTCGTCGAGGATGACTACGGCGTCGCTCAGTGTGCGTCCGCGCATGAAGGCAAGTGGAGCTATCTGTATGATATGCTTTTCCATCATGTCCTGCAGTTTTACGGCTGGTATCATGTCTTCTAAGGCGTCATAGAGCGGCTGCAGATAAGGGTCTATTTTGTCTTTCATGTCGCCCGGTAGGAAACCGAGTTTTTCGCCTGCTTCTACGGCAGGGCGTGAGAGGATGATTTTCTTGGCTGTTTTTTCCTTGAGAGCTTTTACTGCAAGTGCGATACTGAGGTAGGTTTTACCTGTTCCTGCAGGACCTACAGCAAATACCATGTCGTTTTTCTCGTATGCATCGATGAGCTTCTGCTGATTGGCGCTCCGGCTCTTGATAGGCTTTCCGCTGATGCTATATACCAGTACATCCTTAGCTGAATCGGCCTTGGTCTGCTTGCCTTTCACAATGTCAAGAATATCCTCTTCGTTGAGCATGTTGTATTTCACCAAGTGCTTGCGCATCTGCTCTATTTCTTCTTCCGCTTTCGCCATTTCCTCCTCGTCGCCGAGCACACGAAGTACATTGTCGCGTGCAACGATACGCAACTTCGGGTACAGTGATTTGATCATCTGCAGATGACTGTTGTTCACTCCGTAGAACATCACTGGGTCAACGTCTTCGAGTACAATATGTTTCTCTATCAAAACTCTAAAAAATAATGTAGTTTAAACTTATATGATATTAATACGCTGCAAAATTACTATTTTTCCTTGAAATGAGCAAAATTTCTGATATGTTTTGTTTAAAAAGACTTTAAAAAGTTTTGCATTTTCGTTTTTTTGCCGTACTTTTGCACTACATTTTGATCGGACAGGTCTGAAAGTTTGGCTTCTGGTCTGGGATTCTTTCCCTCGTTGGAATGAGGCATGGGCTTATCTCCTATGAGGACCTTGGCTGGAATCCTTTTTTATAAGAGATGGAAGAAAGTAATCCTCTGAAACTGGAGCTTGATCAGAATGAAATTGAAAATACTCAAATCATGAAATTGAAAGAAATCATACGAAATATCTTCAGGATTCTCCGTGTCATGTCGGGCAAAAACCGTTTTCTGCTCGGATTTGTCGTAGTAGTCCTGATTCTCGCCCTGATAAGAGTGGCGAATCCGAGCGTGGCAGAATCCCGTTTGACAAAAGCGGAGGCAGCCGATTCTTTGAAAAATGATTCTGCTGCTTTGCTGGCCGAGGATGATGCGGCACGGGCGGTGGAAGTTTCACCATCTAATACCTCCCAGTCAAATGGTGCCTCTGCCGACCAACTGGCGAATGCCGGAATGACGGTGGATGCTGCATCAGAACAGCTTCTGGACTCTGCTGCGAAGGGAAGTTCGATTTTCTTTGACAAGGATGGTAAGGAAGTGAAGCACCGCATATTCTCTGTTCCGCATTTCGGAAATACGTTCCCTGACCAGCAGGATGTGCAGATACAAGCAGCCAACCGCTATGGGGTGAAGCCAGTTCGGAACCGCGATGAGGCAGAACACAGCAAGGGAGCGCTGGTCTATGTGGGTAGTAATCCCTTTTTTTATGTTGACAAACTCAATAGCAGTATTCCTTATCTCGTTCCACGTGCATCGGTATTGCTACAGGATATAGGAAGGGCCTATTTCGACTCCCTCCAAATCAAAGGCATTCCGCTCCACAAGATCATTGTGACGAGTATTCTCCGTACCAAGGATGATGTAGCGAAACTCCGCACGAGAAACGGAAATGCAACCGAGAATTCCTGCCATCTCTACGGCACTACTTTTGATGTCTGCTACAATCGTTATAAGACCGTGCAGACTGCTAAGGATTCGCGCAGACAGGTGAGAAACGACTCTCTGAAATGGGTGCTCAGCGAGGTGCTGCGCGACTTTCGTGAGAACGGTCGCTGCCTCGTGAAATATGAGGTGAACCAGGGCTGCTTTCATATCACAGTGAAGTAGGTCTTTATCTTTTGAATCTTGGGGTATTCTCTTGTCTTTTGATTTTTAGGGAATTCTTCTTAAAATAATGTGGAAAAATATGAAATTGAATATAAATTTGAAAATGGTGATGGCGAGCATGGTGCTTGCGTTTTACGGGTTGCAGAGCTATGCTCAGAATTATATGAATGCCAAGGAGGTGACTGTCTTGAAGGGCATCGCCGTGGAGGGCGTTGATACGGCTGGAGTGCATCAGGATCCTACCTGTCCGGAAGTCTTGCTGGAGACTACGATGGGCAATATCCGTATTGCGCTCTACAATGATACGCCTCTGCATCGTGACAACTTCCTGAAGTGGGTAAATTGTGGCTATTATAACGGCTGCATCTTCCATCGTGTTATCAAGAACTTTATGGTGCAGGCTGGTGATCCTGCTACCCGAAAGGTGGACCCTCTGAAGAAGGAAGTATTTGATACCGCCTATGTTGTTCCTGCTGAAATACGCTATCCGAAATACTACCATAAGCGTGGTCAGCTCTGTGCGGCACGTGAGGGTGATGAGGAGAATCCTAAATTTGCTTCAGCTCCCTGCGATTTCTATATCACCTGGGGCAGGAATTTCTCCCGTCGGCAAATAGAATATCTGATAGAGAAAGAGGCCAGAGAGGAAAAGGCCTACGTGCTGCCTAATAAGCAGGTGATTGATGGGTATGTGAAATACGGCGGTGTGCCTCATCTCGATGGGGGTTATACCGTTTTTGGAGAAGTACTTGAGGGTATGGATGTGGTGGAGAAAATCCAGAATGTAGTCACAGACAAGGGCAATAACGACCGCCCTCTCCAAGATATTATTATCCTGAAGGCTTCGGTTATCCGATAGTCTTCAGGATTTTTTTATATACCTTATTCCTATATTTATCAGAGTGGCAATGACAAAAATGGTTATATTAAGCAAGATAGTCACTGACTTTTTCGGGAAGACCGATTGCTATATCTTTCGACTCGAATAGTTTTAGATTTAATGCAAAATGTACATGCCGGAATACAAACATGTTTTGAATAAAACATCGTCAAGTGATTTAATATATTGAAATCATATATATAAAAATAAAGAATTATGGTATTAGGTTCGTGAGGGTATAGCATCATCCCTTTAATCTCGGAGAAAGGTATTAATAATCTTATAAATAATTGTAATATGATCGTTTTAGAAAAAGATATGAGTATGAAGTTTTCTGCTTCAAGTAAGCGTTTCTGTTTTTCCAGCTTTCCTCTTTATTTCGGAATGCTTGTGTTTTGGTTTGTCCTTTCTTTCTCTCTCTCTTCCTGTCAGGGCGGACAGCAATTTGCCGCTTGGGATGAGGGAGATACAATCAGACTGAAATATGCTCAACTGCTTACGATGGTGGAGCATGAGGAATTTACGGAGGTGAATGTAGGAAATCCCTGGAAGAAAGGGACCGTATTGCACCAATATATCCTGATTCCGAATGGGAAAAAGGGAGATGAAACTGCCGAAATGCTGATGAAAGGCAGAAATGGAAGTCAAGATGTAGCGGGTGCTTCTCAGGCCATGGCAGAATCTCATGGAGTAGCAGGCTCTCATACCGTGGCAGGCTCTCTCGGTTTGACCGGGCCAGACGGTTGTAGAGCCGATATAGTGAGAACTCCGATTTGTAGTAGTGCGGTATTTACGTCTCCTCATTGCCAGCTCCTTTACGAACTTGGTTGCCAAAATGCAATTCGGGGCGTCTGTGATTCCAAATATATTCTGATAGAGGATATTCAGAAAAGATTAGGAATGCCTGAAGGCGCTTCGTCTGCATCAGGCTCTTGCAAGTCTTCAGCTTCATCTACATCCGCTTCCCTTCCCATAGTAGATTGCGGTTCCGGTATGCAGCCGGATGTCGAGAAAATCATAGCTCTCCACCCGGAGGCGCTTCTCATTTCCCCTTTTGAGAACAGTGGCGGTTATGGCAAACTCGACAATCTGAATATTCCGATTATCGAGACTGCTGACTATATGGAAACCTCTCCGCTTGGAAGGGCAGAGTGGATCAAGTTCTACGGCTTGCTCTATGGGGCAGATAAGGCGGATTCCCTTTTCGCAGCTATTGAGAAGGGATATCTTTCCCTTAAGGCTCAGGCTGCCAAGTTGCCGAAAGGTCTGTCGGTCATTACCGAGCGGAAAATGGGCAGCGTATGGTATTCGCCAGGCGGAAAAAGTACGATGGGTATTCTTCTGAAAGATGCCAATGCAAGATATATTTTTGCCGACGATGAACATAGTGGAAGTCTCTCGCTGAGTCCGGAACAGGTGATTGCCCGGGGCCGTGAGGTGGATGTCTGGGCATTCAAGTATTTCGGTGGACAACCGCTTTCCCGTGCTGCTCTGTTGCAGGAATATGATGGATATAAGGCTCTGCGTGCTTTCCAGACTGGCAATATCTACGAGTGTAATACCGACCGCATTCCTTATTTTGAGACCGTCAGTTTCCATCCCGAAATCCTGCTCCGCGAGTTCATCCTCCTCTCTCATCCTCAGGCAAAGGGATTGGGTGCTCTCAGATTCTACAGGAAAATGTAATTGCGCCAAGAAGTTATAAACTGAAGTTTCGCAAGTGAATAAATATCAACTTGCTTGTTTATAAATATACATATTACGTAGCGTATGGGCAACAGGATTACTTTCGATGAAATCTGCCAGCAACTCTGTAGCATCTATAGAGTAACGC
>OLGI01000395.1_pt1 | contig 45348 bp, 30 predicted proteins | sample 1605221 | NCBI WGS metagenome assembly OLGI01 (sample SAMEA3888915, study PRJEB22519) | human gut metagenome | biome: human gut; feature: human-associated habitat; material: faeces | place: Denmark | collected 2010 | reverse complement strand
GGCTGATTATCAGGTGTTTGGCTATTAGAGCCGTGACACCTGTTAATAATCCCATTTCGTTAATTGATTTATTGTTATTTAGTACTTTATTGTTTCGTATATCTATGTTCACTATACATTATTATTAATACGCTTGCCCAGTGCGCCATACACCACCTTGGCTACAAGCGGCTTGCTGGTCTCTTCGGTCATTCCGTGTCCCAGACGGCCGTATATGAACGGCACCTCAAGTCCCTTTATACAATAATGTGTGATGTCTGCCACAAGGTCGACGTCTTCGATGTCAAACTCACCGTCTGCCTTGCCGTCGGCATATACCTTGCGAAAGAGCTCAATCTCGTCCTCGTCAAACTTCTTGCGCACCTTCTCCACCATCCAGATGTTGCGGAAAAATTCTGCACGCAGATTGCCGTTGCGCACCACCGTCTCCCGTATCATGCTCAGATGGGTATATATCAGCTCTATAATCTTGTCCTGTGGCCGCATCTTCATGCCTGCCACCTCGTCGAGCTTGTCCGACAGGCGCTCCAATTCCGACTCTATCACAGCCGAATACACGTCTTCCTTGCGGTTGAAGTAGGTGTAAAGCGTGCGGCGACCCTTGCCCGATGCCACAGCAATGTCGTTCATTGTAGTGTTGGCAATGCCGTTCTTGGCAAACAGCTGGCGTGCCACATCAACGAGTTTTTGGCGAGTCTTGGATATTGACATAACGTTTCCTTACCTTTCTATTATTTTGCACATCAATTTATGTATGTGCAAAATTACAGCAATAATTCCATACAAGCAAATAAAACACCTGCATTTTGTCTTTTGTTAACAGAGCAAAACAATAAATTCGTAGGAAAAATAGAGCAATGAAGAGGAAAAACAAAAGAACAACTTACATTTAAAAACCTCTCAAAGCCACGAGCTTTGTGCACAAGGTTATCCTTGGCTCATAAAAGCTCGAGTTTTGAGAGGTTTTCTTTAAATACCCAAAAATTATCAAAACCTAATTATTCTGCTATTCTGCTACAAGTCTTACTGGCATTGCACGATATCTGCCTGTGTTGCCACCTGACGAACCAGACACAAATCGGTAGTTTGACATATTAAGCGTCTTGCCGAAAACATCAAGATACAAGTACCAGAAGCCGTATTCAGGACTGCTTGCCGAGAATCCCTGATAGTCTGACAGTCGTGAGCTTGTCCATAAATTGGCATGATATTCATCCTTGTAAGTCGCACCCTCATAATATCCGCTCATAGGGATAAATATCTCGGGAATATCCCTGTTTCGCGTAGTAATTCTCAGACAGTTGTACTTCTCGCCATAATGAGTCGTCTCCTCTTCTATCGCCAAGGCATTGTTGTTGTCTATAAGACCTTGCAGACACATGTTGTCGCACACCTTGAAGTTGCCTATTGCCAGAGCATCTACCACATGGTCATCTTTTTTTGCCTCATCAGAACTTTGTGCCTCCGAAATCTTAAAGTAGCCACCTATTGCTCCTATGTTGTCTTTAAGGGCGGTTGTGGAAGGAGAATAGTAGCCGTTGTTTGTGGCACCAAGGTTGCGGTCGAGCATGTAGTAGGCCTTGTACTCGGTAGTTCCATCTTTTTTAGTAACCTTAGCCACTACGTTAACCATCTCATAATAGTACCATCCCGAAGCCTTGCTCTTGCCAAGCTGATAGTCGGTTGCTGCCTTTCCGGTCAACTGTGCAAACAATCCTACATGATAAACCGGATAGGATACCGTAATATTGGTTCTATTGTTGGTGATGGTTATAATGGTAAATGCCTCATCGCTAATCCACCTATTATAATTATTGTCGTTATACGATTCGTCCGAATTGTTGGCAAGCATAACCTTGTAGAATCCGCTGACGCTTTCCTTGTCCACCTTCACTCGTGTGTCATTACACGTGAGTTCGTCGCCCTGAAGCTTCGGAATGAGATAGTAAACCGTATTGTTGCCCACAAAGAAGTGGAGTCCGTCGTTGCGCACTCTGCCTTGGTTTTCCGCCGGTGTTATGCCCTGAAGCGAGGTATCCATCCATTTGAAGTAGTCGGCTTGCTCATCGGACGAAAGTCCTGCAAGTCCTCGTATCTGCACAATTCTATTTGGATCAGTACGGAAGTCGTAGCCCAACTGTGTAATCTCTACAATGCGCGACAAGTCGCCTGATGTTATTGTCACAATACCAGTATGCGCATCCGATTCGTAGTTCTCGGTCAGAGTAAGTTCGATAGTGTACAGTCTGCCTGCTGACGAGTGGGGTCTAGCAGATGTTGGCAAATCAATATACTTTGCTTTTGATTGATAATCAGTGGGAACTGAAATCCAATCAGGGTTGTTCGAAACTACACTAAAATCTTCAGGGTGCTGCTTGGTTGTTACAAACGTAATTGTAGCCGTCTTTTCCTTACCCAATACAGTCTGCTTGCCACACACGCCAAGTTCGTAGTCCTTACATGCTATCATGTTCACAATAGGCGGATTGTCGTCAACCACCACTACAGACAGTCTGTTCTCTGGCAGATTGTCTATTGCTTCCTGCTCTGTCGACCATCCTGAATGGTTCACAGCCGTAACCTTCACCTGATAATGATGGTTGCGCAGAAGAGCTATCGACTCTAAGGTGCCGTCAGATGTCTTGTTCTTGAACGCCACTTTATAATATGTGTCTGCTCCGCCATCATATTTTGCACGGATAATCATATATGCCTTGTCGGCAGGTGTCTCATAGAAAGGCTGCTCGCCCGATACATAGCCGTCTGTATTATCCGAGCAATCTACCGATGGCAAAGCCACATCATTAATCGACTTTGAGGCTATCGTGCCCGATGATGCCGTGTTGAAGAGTCTGAAACCTGTTATCTCGAAATTGGTCAACGACGCATCCTTGGTAACAGACGTTTTGGCAAACTGCCTGAGCAACGACAACGACAGGTTGCCACTAAGCATGTCAGCCACCTTGATGCTTCCCCAACATACGGGAGTGTTGATGTCAATCTTGTCGCTGCGGACAGCATTGTACAGGTTTATCTTTCCCTCAGCGTCCTTGGCATCACTCTCTGTTATATCGGCATTGGCAACAACATGCAGCGTCGCTGCTCCCTCCTTAACCATAACCTTCACCTCGTATGTACCGTCATCCTTGGGCTTGATGTCCGAGCTTGTGATGTTGCTCATGCCGAGATACTTGTCGTCTGAGTCGTAACACAATACGCAGACTTTATCGACCTGTTGTGACTCAGCTCTTGTCGCCACAGAATTCTTGGTGAAATTGGGCAACTTAAGAGTCAGCACAACTCCTTCTGACGGCAAGTCTTGCGTGCCGCCTCCTACAATGTCTGTGATGTCGCTGCAAGCAGCCAACACCACAGACAAGAGCATGAAGAACCAACTTGTCAATTTCTTGATATACATATTGTTGTCTTTTAATTATTACTTTTTAAAGGGAGCTCCCTGACTCCATGTCTTTGTGTCCGAATCGAAACTGCCTTCCACAACATAACGCTTGCCGTGCATCTTGGTTGAGGGATAGTTATCGCCGTTGAACAATGTAGTCTGAAGGTCATCACCACCAACCTTAACCGTCAGAATCTTATCATACTCTCCTAATGGGGCTTTGAGGTGGAGTATGGTCTTGTACCAGGTTTTGCCATTGCGGTCCTGTCCGTATTCAGTGCACTCAAATTCGCCAGGAACATTGCTGTTATTGCACCACATTGTAAATTTACCTTTACCATCTCCACTGTTTACTCCAAACAGAGAATACCAAGCAGTTATTTTTCTGTTCTTGGTATATATGGTATACTCTACGTCTACCACGGTAGGTTTCTCATCATATACTCTGTAGTAAGGATCCGACAATGGGTCATACAGATACCAGCCTTCACGATCCTCATAGTTGAAGAGTGTGATGCCGGGGTCGTTGTGATGGGTGAATCGATGCGACTGGAAGCCTGCGTCGAGGAATGTACCATTGCTGAAAATCAGCAGGGTCTGTCCCGGCTTTATCTTCTTTTCAGCAGTAGTCTGTGCCTGTCCCTTACCGTTGTTTCCTACAGACATAGCATTATGCGCTATACTGTAATAGTACCAACCTGGGTTGTTATTGTCAGCCTTCATCGAGCGACCAGGCCACCACTTTCCCTTATACTTATCATTGTCAGTACCCTGCGATACTGTGTTGCGATTGAAATCCTTGTAATCGGTCTCTCCACCGAAATACCATTCTGCCGTATTCTCGTCCTTTGTACCATCAGGCTTTGTCTCACCTATCTGTGTGTAGATGTAGACATAGTGATAGCCGTTGTGCGGCGAAAGGTCTTCATTCCATTTTGAATTCTGTTCTTCATACCAACCGTCACGCCAGTTGTTGTTTTCTTCAGAACCTTTGATGTAGTCTTGCTCGTCAAGCATATTAGAATGCTGATACTCAGTGACACCGCCACCATTGCACCATGCCAAGTCGTTTATGGCTCGCATATATATAATGTAGTCGCCCACTGGAGGACGCACCATTACACGTATCTGCTGTTCAACATTGTTATCGCCAATGGCTTTAACAGTAAAGACGTGTGTTGTTGTTGTCACAGGGTTGGTAACAGCTGTTATGGTGAAGGTACCCTCAGCCACATTAGTATTGTCGCACTTGACGTTTATTGTAGACTGGGCATATTCTACATTTTGTCCCTCTCCCGAAACTGTCCAACCTGACGGGAACTGTATACCACCAAGGTTGGTAGTAAACTTCACCACCTTAGTCAACTCAGGTGCATTACCTCCATCGTAGAAGATAACAACATCCACAGGATCCACCTTGAAGTATGGTGTAACATCGTACGAAACATCAAGATATTTCTTAATGTTGCCTGCCTGTATCCATACTTTGGCAGTGCCTGTAAGAGCATTTGCATTCTTAAAGTCGGCTACCGAGATAGCTGGATTTATCTTGAAAATTATACGTTTTGTTACAGGATCGTGCTCCGAGACAATAACAACCGGCAACTCGCCCGCTCCTGTCGCCTCTACCTTTGTGTCGCATCCGAACGTAATGTTGCCTGCCTCGGCATTGGTGTCGTAGTAGATGACTGTGTCTTGCAGCGACGTTACCTCAGCTCTTGTGCTCGATACCCAAAGCGTAGTATGGTTGAAGTCGGCATCTATAGTTGCCATCTGCCACTCCTTTACGCCCACGATACAGTCGAGATTGACGTTGCCAAGACTCTTCAGGCGACCTACTATCTCGTAGTAGGTGCTGCGCGGGAAGGTAGGCACTTCAGTAATGGAGGTCTCGTCCTGACGGTGGCCGAGGTTGATATTGTAGCTGTTCTTAATGCCCGAACCTCCTACAGCTCCGCCCACCTTCAATACCGACTGCTGCGAAGCCTGTGCCACGTAACGCTCGGGCAGATAATAGGTGGCACGGAAGAGCCACTTCTGCTTGTTGTCGACAGGTGCGGCTACACCCTCACCTTTAACTGTGATGATGTCCTTGTCGTTGACATTGGCATTGGCAGGTTCGTCGGTCCACGAACTATAGTAAGCGCCTTCACCCGTATGTTCCGTAGCATTGTACAATGACGACTCAATGCCCTGGGCATAGTCGTCGCTTACATTGGGGTTAGTGAACTTGCCGTCCCACAACAGATTGGTCTGCGGCGAGAGTCGCTTGCCTATAACGTCGGTAATCTGCAGTCCGTTAGACTTCAGCGCTGCATTCACTTCAGGTGCATCAGGATCGTACACAAGGTTAAGACACACCTTGACACAGGTAAAACGCAGATTAGCCACAACCGTCTTGGCTGTGTTGTCTGTCGAACTTATGGTAATGGTACCATCGGTAGTTGTGCCGTCGGCTGCCTTTGTGGCAGGCTCGTATATCATAGGGATATTATTGGCTACGGGCATGCCTGGCTTTGACATCGGCTGATAACTCAACACCACATTCTTCAAGTCGCCTTCGGTATTAATACTCATGCCGTCAAGCACATCCTTCATGTTGGCAACTACGTACACACGATAGGTGCCGGGCTTTATCTTGAGCTGATAAGAAGCCACATTCTCGTTGAGCATGTTGCTTGCCTCAGGCGACGGCAGTTCCTGCGACAGGAAAGTGCCGTTGTCCCCCACGGGGAAGGCATAAAGATGCAGGTCGTTGATCTTGCACTCGTCTACTGAGGCATTGTATGTAGGATTGCTCGAGCCCAGGGCACCCGTGACACCGCTGGCATCACGAGTCACTGGCACATAGACACACAGATTGCCCTCGGATGCCGTCGGATTGTTGTACACATCGGCATCATCGGTGCATGCTGCCAGCAACAACAGGGCAGCAACAGAAAGGAGTATGTCTGCAAGTCGTTTCATTGTTTTTAATGTAATTAGGTTTAATATTTCAGTTCAGAATTTGTAGCAGTCAGGTATCTGCTACAAGCTTATGCGCTGTATGCGCTTTGCCCAGTCGAGCACACCTACAGAGAGGTTGACATACTGCCACTCGGTGCCGATGAGGAAGAAATCGAGTCGGTAGTCGTACTCGCGGTCGAGATATTCCTGAATGCCGTAGTTTTGTGCGGCATAGGCATCGCGTCCCTGCTGAAGTATGTCGGGCAGATTGATAAGGGCGACGGTCTTGCCCGACACCTTATTATATATATGCAGCATGGCGTTGCGGTCGTTCTGCTCAGGCGGGAAATATACCAGTCGTGAGAGCGTCAGTCCGGCGTGGGCAGTACGTTCCTTAACGTTGCCGGTCGCGTCGCTGAACTCGGTGGTCCATGTATGGAAAGGCGTGTAGCGAAGTTTTGAGTCGCTTGCCAAAGAGTTGTCGTAATTGAAGTGGCCGTTGTCGGCTATTACCTCGTAGCCGAAGTCGTCGGCAGAGATGTTGGCAGGTGCGTCAATCTGATGCAGCGAGATGGTGAGCTGCTTGGTGTCGCGCACCAGTGAGATGGTGTCGTGTGTAGCCTGCAGGTCGCGTACGGTAGTAAGGTGTTGCGACATGCCATGCCATAGCGTATCAAGCGGAGCCGAACAGTCAACCTCGTCTATTTCGCCAGCACTTGTACGGTCGAGCACGGTGTTGAACTTGGTCATGTCCTCGCCAGCGGTGTGTGCATGAATGCGGAACTTGGCTCCATTAGTAGCCAGAGCGTCCTCGTAGCGCTTCTGATTGGCTATAGCTATAAACTGGTAGTCGCCAGGCTGCAGATTGAGGTGAACGGCAAAGTCATGGCGGCGGATAGGAGCTTCAGCAGCGGTGTTGAAGGCATCCTGACGCATAATAAACTTGCCGTCCTTGTCGTATACCATAACAACAATGCCTCCAACGTGGTCGTTGAAGAGATTGGCACGCTGCGTGTTGTAGTCGTAGCGGAAGTGTAGGTAAACGCCAGTATCGCAAGGCTCAAGGTCATCGTGCATCAATGAGCATGAAGCCATCAGCAATGTCATGACGAAAAGTGAGCATAAAGATTTTAGCAGTCCATGAAACATAATGTTTGCCGTTAAATGGTTAAATGAGTGTGATTATTTATTGTATATAGTGGGGTGCTGTATTCAGGTCTTGTATATCTCAATAGGAGACTGAGCGGTGAACGCCCAGCTCCCCTATCGAAAAACTATAGATTAGAGATTAATGTTCTGGCTGCGCTTAGCCCAGTCGAGAATCTTAACCTCAACGTTGATGTACTGTTCGTTCTCATCATCGGGCATTTCAGGCTTAACCTCAGGAACGTCAGGATAGCCAAGACCGCTGATGCTGTTTACAGAAAGGTCGTACCAGTTGTTGCGGAGCACACCGTAACGGCCGAGGAATGCCATGTTATTACCATTATAAGCTTCGCCAGCATTCCAATGAGTCAACTCGTTGAAGTGCTTGATACGGGCGATGTAATAAGCCTCACCGTTCAGATATGTAGAGATATAGGCTTCTTTCAAACCAAGCTTGTCGTTGATTGCGCTAACTACATTCTCTGTAACCTTTGACTGGCCTTCGCCTGTGTATGTAATATTCTCTGCCTCAATTTTATGCAGACCAGCCTCGCCACTGATGTTTGTGCCCTTAGAAAGGTCTACATCATACTTTGCCTGCTCTTCAGCATTTGTAATGCCCATAACAGTGAGAGCAACGGTCTTAATCTGCTGCGCAAGATTCTCCTCGCTCCATATAGCGGTGTTATTACCGATCTTAAAGAATGTCTGTCCCGTTGTAAAATCCTTAGGAGTGAAAACAGCCTTAAAGACAACACGTGTAGTCTGACCCTGCTTCATGTTGTCAAGGTCGAATGTGTTCTCAAGACAATACTGAGGATTCTCATTACCAGGATCGCCTTTAACTTGGTCTTTCGTTATCATATTGAAAGCATTCTTACATGCTGTCAGATTCTGAAGAGTACCACCAGAATAGTTAGGATCTTTGCCCCAATATACACGCTGGAACATAGAACTTGTCGCATCAAAGAAACGACCAGTATTCCATATCTGATCCCAAGCGGTCATCAAACCATCAGTCTGATGAACAGGGAAGGTTGACTTATTGGTTACGTCAAGCTGCCATTTCTTGATTTCAACTTTGCCACCTTCGTATGTACCAGCTGCGATAGCGTAACCATCGGCATTAAATTTCTGCATTGTAACCTTAGCCAGACCACGCTCTACGTAAACTGTAGTAGCAGGCTGTGCTTCTGCTTGCTCGCGCGATGCACAGATATTGGCAACTGGTACAAGAGTTGTAGGCTCTGTTGATGTACCGGTATACTTCGGAGCATTTGCCATAAAGATACCATCAGTCAAAGCATACTTAACAGCATCTGCGTTTGAAGCATCCGCATTCCATGCAGAATAATTCACGCCAACAACTGGCAACTTAACCTTAGTAGTAGTGGCATCCACATCATTGTTGAGGAGAACCAATGCCTGATAGTTGCCACCAACATTAACACCAGTGAGTTTTACGGTAGCAGTAGCAGCCGTTGTTACACCGTCAGTCTTGATATCCTTCCATGGATTCATGTTTCCGAGCTGTGCACTTGTAACATATTTACCATCCATGTCAAATATAAGGATAGTTCCGTTCTTGACCTCATATTCCTTAGCATCGCCATGTTCAAATGTAGACTCACCTTCTGTTGCACGTGTAGCGCGTGTTGTAGGCAGATTAATCGTGAATGAAGCATAGGCAGCACCGTCCTTGCTACCCTCATTGCCATCAGGAGCGAGGTTGTCGTTGCTTGAACAACCTACCAAGGCTGTAGCCATAACAGCCATACCGAATAGATTCTTAACGTTTACCATAGTTAAAAAGTTTAATTGATTTAGTGATTATTTAATTTATAATTTTACGTTAGATATGCGTTCGGCATTTGCCTTGGCATCTGCCGAACCCGCGGCAGCAGCCTCAGCAAACAGCTTGCGAGCCGACTTATAGTCCTTCTTCATTACAGCCAATGCACCACGCGCATTCAATGCCTCGGCAGAGTTGCCGGCATGCAGCAGATGTCGAGCGGCTGACTCCATATCGCCTCTCTGCAAATCGGCACATGCTGCATTGAGATTGGCTGTAGGATCATTGGGGAACATACGCACGGCAATGTCGAACACCTCGTTGAATTCAGGCGAACCCACCTTCATAGTCTGTGCCACAAGATACATCTCCTGCAACGAAAGCTGCTGCGGACGAGTCTTGAGTATCTGCTTGGCTTCCTCTACCGAGAAGGGCCTTACGGTATAGCTCACGGTATAGTCGCTATGGCGCAGACGCGGATATATGTCGCTCATTATCACTGCATAATCCTGCGGATAGAGCTGACGTATGCGCTTGTCCTTGTCATCGGGCGCAAGAGTGGAGTTGGATATATCGAGTATCGCCTCCTTGTTTGCCAGCTGCGACTTGCCTACCAATCGGCTGAATCCGTTCCAGTCCTCCGGTGTTGAGTTTGAGCTGTACAGCTTGGCATCAATAGGATACAGACGGGCTACATAATTCTTAAGAGATGCAGCACGCTCACGTGCCAGACGTTCGTTGTTGGCATAAGGACCGTCGGGCGAAGCATATCCATGTATGTTTATGCCTGTAATCTCTACGTTCTTGTCGTTGCGCACAAGGTCGACAGTCTGAGTTATCTTTGCCAACTCACGTGCATTGTCGAACAAATTCTCTACAATATCGGTCTTGTTGACACGGAAGCTAAGATAAGCCTCGCCCTTCTCGGCACGCTGCTTGCGAGCCTCGGCAGCAGGACGCACAAATGTAACGGCTGGTTTCCAAGCCGCTAAATTGTCGATAGTGGCAAGCTGGAAGTTGTCGAGATTCTCCTTGTCGCCACATCCGCAAATGTCTTGTGCGGTGAGCAGATTCAATTGCTCCGACTCAAACGGACGGTTGCGTGTAATGGTCTGGCTGTAGCTTACGCTCTGCTCAGTTCCGTTCTTGCGCTGTACAATCAACGGCTGCTGGCTGGCGGTGGCTATTGAAGCCAATTCACCGCTGCGCTCCATGCGTATCTGTTTCGATCTGCCATTGATGATGATTGGTGTGAGGGCTGTCGTGTCGCCATCGGCAACAAGCATCGGAGTGAAAACAAGCTGCTGTTCGGCCTTAAGCTTCAGGTTGTTGAGGTTGAGGTTGAACGCCACATCCACTTTGTTGCCCTCGACACGGGTCTGCAGATTGTCAATGGCTACAGCTCCGGAGGCAAGCGTCTGTGCCTTTGCTGAGCCGCACGAAGCTGCTCCAATCAGGCACGAAATGATGATATGTGTAAATGAATTCATCTTCATAATGCTGTTTAAAAAATATAAATCATACTGAGAGCTGCCTTGGTAGGTCCGACATAATTGCGGTGGTTGTCCTCCAGACACTTGGCACAGCGTCCGTACAGCTTGTACGGGCTATAGGCATAGCCCACACCTACCGACGCCTCCATGTTCCAGTGGCGCGAGAGCAGCCATTGATAGCCATAGGTGACACCGGCACCTATATACCATCCTTCATAATGGCGTCCGCGTTTTGTCTTGGGCAGTGTGCCGAATGGCAGGTCGACGTTCTTGATGTTATATTCACCGGCAAGAGCATGCACACCGAAGAAACTGCCGCCGAAGCGTTGGCATGTCCACCAACGGTATTCGGGCTCTACGTTCCAGAAACGCACCTTCTTGCCCCCTGAGAACTCCCAAGGGTTGATAGTAGCAAACAGCTGTGCCGTCTGCTTCTCGGCTATGCCTATCTCAACGCCTGCGTTGAGCGATGTTGTAGCCCAACCCAAGAGGTTGGTCTTCAATGCCACGTCCTGCGCTGTTGCTGTGCCTGACGTTGCGAGTAGCATCATTGCCAATATGAACATCTGTTTCATCATTTCAGGCTTTTGTAAAATTATTTATATTTTGGTTTAAGTTTTATTTTCCTCTACAGCATTACATATGAATGTTTTTGTGTCTTCAGTAGCATTCTATATGAATGTTTTTGTGTCTCACGTCTATTGTCTTATTGAAAGTCTTGTGTCAATATTACGATACAAAGATATTACTATAATCAAAAGCCAGTATCGAATTATTATCAAAAACCTACTATTTTTTTGTGCAAACGTTTACACAAAACAACGCCTTACTTTTTGTTGTACAAGATATTTTCATCTAAAAAAAAGGCCCTGTCCCTGTACAATATTTGCATTTCCAACCTCTCAAAACTACGAGTTGAGCGCACAAGGAAATCTTTGGCTCGAAATTCTTGAGTTTTGAACGATTTCAGCTATATTACTAATACACAACGGATTATAACGTCAGACAGTAAAATCAATAAAAAACACGAACGTAAAAATGCTTCATTTTTCTGCAAAAGGACCACTTTTGCACTCCAACTGTACTCCATTTACATTGCAACTGTACTCCATTTGCACTGTAAATGTAGTCCTTTTGAAAAGCAAAAGGACAACTAATGAAAAACAAGATGCCATCAGACCATCTAAAAAGCATAAAAACCGACCCCGGAAATCTCTGGAATCGATTTTTATTTTGTAACACTTTTTTACTGCATATACGATATTTGCATCATACGGCATGCGCCATTCTGATGCGCAAAGACAACACCGCAAAGACGGTTATCTGTAGCATTCATCATACACAGCCAATCCTTTCACAGTCAGAAGATACTTCTGACGAGGGTGGCGAGGGGAAGAGGGATAAAGCAAACAAACATAACCTTCACTAATGGCTGGATTCAAATAGAGACATAGGAAGTTTTTCCGCTCCTTCAGTCCAATTGCTGCCAGCATCTCCTTTACTGACATTTTCTTATCCCCTATGATTTTTATCAGTTCCATTATACAAGTATTACTTGTATGTAGCTTGTTCTTTACTTGTGGGGTACTTGTGGGGTGATTATCACGAACTTGTGGGGTACTTGCGTTGTTTGTCAAATTTGGCTGTACTTTCCATTCGTCAGTTGCATGAACATGAAGATAACGATTACGCAAATCCCACTTTTCTCCCAACAACAGATTTCGGAAGAAACGCTCTAAATATACTGGTGTATAATCAATACCCTTAAGAGCGTTCTTATAATTCGCACGAACCAAGGCATTGCGGAAATACCATGAGTGATGAGCAAAAAGACTGTTGTCCACCTTAAAGCCGATTGAACGGAGATATACCCACCAGTACTGAAATCCAACGTCAGTGAAGAAAGAATCTTGGTAATGTTTGCCGAAACATTGTCCGCTTCCTGCTTCTCTTCATCATCCGGCTCACGCAGAGTCTTCGACTGATAGTAACTTCTTATCAGTTCTCGAGCCTCATCAATGTCTATCTCACCCTCAATGTGCTTGCAAGCAGTATCTCGCAGATATTCCGAAGTATGCAATCCATCCACAGCCTGCAGACCGATTGCAGTTTGCCAAATTGAAGCCTTCTCCTTTTGACTTGGCTCTCCTTGACGAATGTATTCATCGAGATCGATGTGTGGTTGTGTTTTAATGATTGTCATTTTTTTTGTAATTATTTATTTTACTTCTCATACCCCTCATAATAATAGCTCTGCTCAATCCCCTTGAATATCACCTCACGATTCTCCGTATCTGAAGTGAGGTTCTGCGAGAGCAGATAGCGCAGTTCGAGATCGTTGATTGGTGAGCGTTCCATTGCCGAGAGGTACTGGTCTTTGTCCACATACTGCCAGTTGACCACCTTGCCAAGTGAACGTTTAAGCATCATGTCGAGCCAAATGCGCGTAGAGCGCCCGTTGCCTTCCATGAAAGGATGACACACGTTCATCTCTACATACTTCTCTATGATATGCTCAAATGTGTCTTCCGGCATTTTCTCTACAGCAGCGAGTGCAGATTCAAGATAGAGCGAATTGACAAAACGGAAACCGCCCTTGGCTATGTTCTTGTCACGAACAACACCGGCAAATGGGTATAGGTCGTTGAACAGATAGCGGTGTATCTGCTGAAGCCCCATAGTTGTACCTACAGACATACGGTCGATATCACCCGACTCAAAGAGGCGGTGAGCATTCACTAACGAACGTTCGTCTATTTCCTTTGTTGTCATAATTACATTATCTTATTTGTTTCTGCATCTACAAAGATAAACACAATCTTTGACAATCACGAATGATTATGGGGGATAATAAAGTAGTAGCAGACGAACTGAAAGTATAATTCATCAGACTGTTGCTTGTTTTATCAACTTTTCTTATTAAATTTGCTCCATAAGTATATTTTATTAGACTATGGACTTGAAAGAAGTAATGAAATCTCGCATAAAATAACATTCTTGTTCGCTTACGTTGGCAACAAGGTACTAAAAAATTAAGAATATGGAAGCATTGATATTGACTTTTGCATGGCTCATTGCTGTTATGCTGCCGTTTGCAATATGGCTCAACACCAAATCGGGCAAGAAGTGGCTCAATAGCCTGTAGCTATCGTGTGTCGGGCAGAAGTCCGACGTTCCGTTCGCTTGCTTCGAATGTAGAAAACCATTAACGACGTGTGATTGGTTATGACATTCACACGCCGTTAATGGTCTATTGCCACAGAACGAACAACTCCTTTAAACCAACGTCTTTCAACTCGTTATTTTCGTCAAACACTTGCTGCATCAAGCCAAACCATATGTCCAAGCATAACGATTGCGATTCGTTCTCGCCCCAATGGTCTTCTACATCCTGCATAAGAGCCTCATCGGGATTGCTCAACAAATACTTTATAAGTCCACGATTTTGATATAGCGTTTTTAGTACCTGGGGCATTTTACACTTAAACCTGACCCCTCCGATTTCCTCAACTTTTCCTCCAGCACTGAATGTATCACGAAGATTCGAACAGATTACAGAATACCGACTGCACATCCATAGCGCAGCCCGCTTGTATTTGTCTTGCTTCGGGCCGAAAAGTTCGGGGAAAAGAATAAGCATTCGTGCTCGGATGTCAGACTTCTCATTCATTGACAGGTCATTGAAGAACCTTATCATTATAGATGACGAAACTTCAGTGTTGGCATCACCCATCCACCATGGCATTTCATATTTGCCCTTGGCACGATTGGCATGCATATAGTATTTTCTGACACTATTTATCTTCTCCTTCTCACCCAACATTCTAAATGTGTCATATTCTACACTCATCTTCTCAAAGATATTCTTCTCACCGTTGTCTGCGAGGTTCATATCTATAAGATAACGAGGAGCATGGGTGACGGCAATGTTGCTCAGACATTGCTCGTATGGACGGCAACGGAATTCCGGTGTTTTCCCTCCCAACTTGGCAAACAACATATATATGCGCGAAACATCTGGAATGCGGGTGCTCTCTACAATACTACTTCCTGTTGATGTCCACGTGTCTGACTTGGTAGATTTCACCTCTACCCCGAAATGTCCGGCTGCCTGTATGTCGGGGAAGTGCAGACCTGACACCAGTTTTATATTGTCTACGCTGAACGAAGTTTGCGGAGCCACATCCTTTAAAGCCTTTAAGGCTATGTGTTCCATTTCTGTACCATTGCATTTGCGGAACATCTGTCTGTCAGACTCAGATGCATCATTAAGCCACGACTCTGCAAGCCGCATGAAATGGGCGAATTCCATGTCGGTCTGTGTGACATCCGACGGACGTACGGAAATCAAGTTGTTTTGAGTCAGGCTAAACGGTTTGTTATAGATTATTGCCATAATACTAATCGATGAAGTATTTATCCCATAGATTCTGTAGACGTATAGCTATATTAAATGCCAGTACAGGCGGCACAGCATTGCCTATAACCTTGTAAGCACCTGACGAACTCAAGCGATACTTGCGTCCGTCCTTATCGTGCATTACAAATCGGAAGTCTGGCGGAAATGTCTGAATCAAGGCACATTCACGAGGTGTAAGCCTGCGTTCATGCATGCCATTGTTCAATTCTGCAATGTGTTTTCCGCCATGTTCAGCCGACAATCTACGGTACTCTATATTTCCATGATGCTCCGAACGGATGGTAGGTCCAAGTCCGTCAAGTTTTATCTCAGTCTGACCTTGACTGCCGTTGGTCTGGAATTTAGCCTTTGAGTATATTCTTTGTGACGGGTCTACGGCGTCAGCAGGTTCTGGTAAATACTTCAGTACATCATAAGTGGTAACCTTGGGCAACAGTCCCGGTTGGGTTGTATTGCCTGCATGAGTAGGACGTGGATAAGGGTTGTATTCATCGGGTATGCTTTCAGATGTAAGAGCAGCCAATGCTTCTGTTCGCAACACATCCTTTCTTATACCTATAAATATGACACGCTCGCGCGATTCGGGCACTCCATAATTGCCAGCATTCAACACCTGTGGCGGCAATACTATATAACCGTTGCCATCAGCACTTGCAAAATCACGCTGGATAATGTCCTTCACGTCACCGAGATTGACAAGTCCTTTCACGTTTTCGGCAACAAACACTTTCGGCCGAACAATATCTATCACCTGCTTCATCCAATAATACAGTTTGCCTCGCGTCTCTTCTGACGGAGCGTTCTCATTCCGTTTCACGCCCATATCATTCTTATCAGAATCGAAACCTTTGCGTTTTCCGGCAACACTAAAGTCTTGACAAGGGAATCCGCCAGTCACAACGTCAATGTCTCGTGGAAATACATCAACACCATTGTTATGCATTTTCACAAGATCGACAATACTGACACGGTGATACATTTCGGGTGTATGTCCGAAACGTGACATATATGTAGTCCATGCCGTTTCTGCTTCGGGTAGAATATCATTAGCAAAAACTGTTGTGAAATCGGTACGTTTGAGCATCACCCAACCATTCCTTACTACACGTTCGACAAATGGCGAATCTGTAGAGAATGATTTGGCATTGGCAATAAAACCTCCTTCAAATCCCAAATCCATGCCTCCACATCCAGAGAACAAGGAAAGAACACGGTGTTTCTTGCTGTTTTCTGCTGTTTGGGCAATGGGGAAATTGATAGATAGTTGTATGTCGGACAGAAAATCCGACTTCTCGTATGGGTACAACTCACCCTGTCCGTCATCATTACAATCATGATGCAGACTCTCAAATTTGTCTTTGAGCATAGCATTAAAAACAATTATGTCTTAATGCGTTGGATGGATATTCTTGAAAACAAAGAATCCTGCAAGTACCTATACGAAAAAACGCGGACGATTCTTGTCCACGTTCAAGGTACTTGCAGGAAACCTAATATACAGACAAGAGAAACGTCCACGCTATATGTGGACGCTTACTCGCTTATTCTGTATATTGTTCTTCTACCTGCAAGTTTCTGAACGTTTTATGAATAAACAGCAAACGCTTATTATTTTTACCACGAAAATGGATTGGCCTCGCACGCTTGCGACTGAATCCATTTGCAAAGTTAAAGGAAAATAAGCAATTTCCAAAATTTAATTATTTGATTTTTCAATAATACATAAAAAGACGCACAACTAAAAACGTAGTGATATTAGTTGTACGCCTCTTTGTTTTATTTAAAACCCAATACAACCATTTTGTTGAAGTCAACAAAATGGTCTGTTATATTATGCCCAACATTAGAGCAAGCATTTTTAGCTTTCTCTATTACTTTAACAAAACTACGCCATTCTGATTACAAACAAAACCAATAAAACATAATGTAGATAGTGATTTTGTGTTATTTTCTATTCACTAAACGTACGTTCAAAGACTTGGTATGAAGATATAATGACGTTGCACAAACAATTACAGCTGAAATAAATAAAAGACCGGACGGCGGTTATTCGGAATTTTGTTGTAACTTTGTAGAAGACTAAAACAAACAATCCATTATGAAATCATTGAGAGAACTTTTCCGTATAGGCAAGGGACCGTCAAGCAGTCACACTATGGGACCGCAGAAGGCGGCTAAGATATTTGCAAGTCATAACATGCACGCTGCCTCGTTTGAGGTGACGCTCTACGGCAGTCTGGCTGCTACCGGACGCGGCCACATGACCGACGTAGCTATCGACGAAGTGCTGCGCCCTATTGCTCCGTTGCGTATTGAGTGGCAACCGCAAGTGTTTCTGCCCTTCCATCCCAATGGTATGAAGTTTGTGGCATTTGACAATGCCGGCAATCAGACTGACGAATGGATTTGCTATAGCGTAGGCGGCGGCGCATTGTCAGAAGGCGAGAAGGGACGTTGGCTCACCGGACTGCGCGAAGTGTACAAGCTGAATACGCTGCGCGAGATTCAGGACTGGTGCGAAAGCAACGGACGAGGATATTGGGAGTATGTCAACGAGAACGAGGACGAGGATATATGGGACTATCTGATGGATGTATGGAAGGCTATGAAGGAGAGCGTAGAGCGTGGCATCGACCACGAGGGTGCGCTGCCTGGTCCGCTCAATCTTCCACGCAAGGGCCCTATCTACTATGTCAAGGCAAGCGGATACAAGCAGTCGTTGCAGTCGCGTGCGCTGGTTTATGCCTACGCTCTTTCGGTAAGTGAGGAGAACGCTTCGGGCGGTATTATCGTTACTGCGCCTACTTGTGGCTCGTGCGGTGTATTGCCCGCTGTACTCTATCACCTCTCTAAGGGTCATAACTTCAGCGACACACGCATTCTGCACGCTATGGCTACAGCCGGAATATTCGGCAATGTGGTGAAGCAGAACGCCTCTATATCTGGCGCCGACGTAGGTTGCCAGGGCGAGGTTGGCGTAGCATGCGCCATGGCTTCGGCTGCTGCATGCCAGTTGTTTGGCGGAAGTCCGTCGCAGATTGAGTATGCTGCCGAAATGGGTCTGGAACATCACTTGGGCATGACGTGCGACCCTGTGTGCGGACTGGTTCAGATTCCGTGTATTGAGCGCAACGCATTCGCTGCAACACGTGCCCTTGATGCCAATCTCTACGCATCATTCTCTGACGGTACTCACTCTGTTTCGTTCGACCGCGTAGTGAAGGTGATGAAGCAGACGGGCCACGACCTGCCATCGCTGTACAAGGAAACAAGTACGGGCGGACTGGCAAGAGCCTACGAGCAGCACATGAAAGAAAAGAAATAGTTTCCTTCTGAGAAGAAACAGCTATAAAAAACAACAGCGGCAAGGTTGACATCACGTCGACCTTGCCGCTTCTTTTGAAATAACAACACTAATATATAAAAGGTATGAAAATGCTTATTATATCTTGCTTATGATCCCCAACTTGCTATCCTCAAGGAATTTGACGATAGCGTTGATCTCCTTTCCAGGAGGCACCTGTTCCTTAATCTGATTGATTGCATCGAACACGCTGGTCTGTCCGTGGAACACCAGACGATAGGCATTTGCGATGTGGCTGATTACCTTATCGGTAGTGTTAGACGACTTGAGCAGTGTCTCGTTGACGCCACCGTAGCGTACGGGATTGTCGGTAGCTACGATGAAGGGAGGAACATCCTTCGAGATGCGCACACCACTGGTGACCATAGACGCACCACCGATACGCACATTTGAATTGACAATGACACCTGACGAGAAGATGGCAGCGCTTTGAATCTCGCAGTCGCCGGCTACCTTTGTACCATAACCGAATGTTACGTAGTCGTCTACCTTGGTGTCGTGTGAGATGTGTACACCCTCCATGAAGAAGTTGCGGTTGCCTATACGGGTCTCGCCGTCGACAAATGTGGCACGGTTTACCACCACATTCTCACGGAAAATGTTCTCATCGCCAATAACAAGGCGTGTGTCAGCACCAGTATAGTTGAAGTCCTGCGGCTCTGCGCCAAGCACTGTGTTCTGATATACCTTGTTGCCACGTCCCATCTTTGTGCCACGCATGATGCTTACGTATGGGAAGATGATGCAGTCGTCGCCTATTTCAACACCGTCCTCGATGTAGGCAAACGGATAGATTGTAACGTTCTTGCCAATCTTTGCACCCGGAGCTATGTATGCTTTATCACTAATCATAATTTGAATTTTGAATTTTGAATTTTGAGTTTTGAATTGTTGTGGCAAGCCGCAATTTTGAGTTTTGAGTTTTGAATTATGAATTATGAATTCAAAATTGAATAATTCAAAATCGGCAAAGCCGACAATTCAAAAATCAAAACTCCTAATTCCTAACTCTTAATATCTTCCTCCGCCCAAAGCGTAGTAGAGATTCACAACTGCCTGCATCTTGTAGAAATCATCAGCAACCTTAGAGAGCTCGGCATTGAGCAGGCTCTGCTGTGCGGTGATAACTTCAAGATATGTGGCTGAACCGTCGTTGAACAACATCTTGTTGTACTCTACGTTCTTCTTCAGACTCTCTACCTGCTTGGCCTCAAGCTCGCTCTTCTCGTTAGAAGAGTTGTAGAGCACGAGGGCGTTGCTAACCTCCGAACCGGCTGAAAGCACGGCGTTCTGCCATGTGTTGAAAGCCTGTTCCTGCTTAGACTTTGCCACCTTCAAGCCTGCAATAAGCTGACCATGGGCAAAGATGGGCTGTACGAGTGAGCCTACTGCAGAAAGAAGCCACTTGCCTGGGTTGACAATACCACCGCCACCAGAGTTGGTGAAGGCACCTGTACCCGAGATAGTGATGCTCGGATAGAACTTAGAGCGAGCAGCATTGACATCGTAGAAGCACTGAGCCAATGACATCTCGGCATAATGAACGTCGGGACGGTTGGCAAGAAGCTGAATGCCTACGCCCGTTGAGAACTGTGAAGGGAGCGACTGACCCTCGAATGTGCCGCGCTGTATGGTCTGTGCCTGCTGTCCGAGAAGAAGCGAGAGCGAGTTCTCGGTCTCACGAATCTGTCGCTTCAGGTCGGTAGACTGTGCCTTAACCGAGTACATATTGGCCTCAGCACTCTGCACGCTGGTCTCCTTGACACGTCCCAGTTCCTTCTGAATCTTCATGATGTTCCATGTCTCTTCAGTGAGCTTTGCCATGTCCTCTACCACCTGCAACTGCTTGTCGAGCATGAGCAGTGTGTAGTACATGTTGGCGATGTTGGAGATAATCTTGGTCTGCACTACGAGCTGATAGTCCTTAGTGGCGAGCAGAGCCATCTGTGCCGAACGCTTCACATTAAGAAGATTGCCGAAGAGGTCGAGGCTCCATGATGCCGTGATAGGCAATGAGTAGGTCTTTGTGGCAGGATTGCCGTCCCATGAAGCGATTGTTCCTTGCGGCGAGAATGTGAACGAAGGCACGAATGCCAACTTAGCCACCATCAGCTGGTCCTCAACCATCTTAACGTTGAGTGCGGCGTTGAGCATGTTTGTATTGTTGGCTATGCCCTTCTCGATGAGCGACTGAAGCTGCGGGTCGGTGAACACCTGGCGCCAAGGCAGATTGCCGAAGCTTGCAGTGTCGGTGACGGCGAGCGTGTCTGTGTTGCTCACAACGTCGCGTACGAGTCCCTTGGTGTTCACCTCGGGACGCTCGTACTTGTTATATATTCCGCAACTGGTCATCAGCAATGATGCCGAAGCGAAAAGAATTATCTTGTTCAATTTCATTGTTTCGTATTTTTAAGAAGTTAAGAAGTTATGGAGTTAAGAAGTTAAGCCAAATGTACATATGGCTTAACTCCTGACTTCTAAATTCTTGATTTCTTATTTTGTTTTCTTATCAATCTGATCCTGCAAAGCACCTGCCACATACGGGTTGGTGTACTGACGAATCTCTGAATCGACGTTGGCTGAGTCGTTCTCAAACTCGATAGGCTTGATCTTCTCCTGCAGAGTCTGGAAGATATAGAACAGAGCCGGAACTATCATAATCTGGCAAAGCATACCGATGAGCATACCGCCTACGGCTGCTGCACCAAGTGTCATGTTACCGTTGTAGCCTACACCCCACGGCATGAGCAATGGCAGAAGACCGATAATCATAGCCAATGAAGTCATCAAGATAGGACGCAGACGGGCAGAAGCACCGAGAACTGCCGACCATGAGATAGCCATACCCGTCTGTCGACGCTCAAGAGCGAACTGTACGATAAGGATGGCGTTCTTTGCCAGAAGACCCATAAGCATGATGAGCGCAATCTGCATGTAGATGTCGTTGTTCTTGCCAAACATGTTGACGAAGAGGAAGGCTCCCGCAAGACCGAACGGAATTGAGAGAATTACCGACAGAGGCAGCAGATATGACTCGTACTGTGCCGAAAGAATCAAGTAAACGAAGGTCAGACAGAGTACGAACACGATAGCTGTAGAGTTGGAAGACTCCTGCTCGGTACGTGTCAGACCAGAGAACTCGTAGGTGTAACCTGCCGGCAACGAGGTCTTGGCAACCTCTGCCATGGCGTTGATAGCGTCACCTGTAGAGTAGCCCTCAGCTGCCGATGCGTTCACGTTGATTGATGTGAAGAGGTTGAAACGGTCAATCTCCTGCGGACCATATACACGGCTCAGGTTGACATACTCCTTGATTGGAGCCATCTCGCCAGCCGATGTGCGCACGTAGATGTTGTCGAGACTCTTCAGGTCGGCACGGTTTTCAGGCGCTGCCTGAATGTATACACGATAGAGCTTACCGTAAGAGTTGAAGTTTGACGCATACATACCGCCGTAGTAGCCCTGCATTGTCGAGAGCACTGAAGACGGGTCGATGCCGCTCTGCTTACACTTAGCCACGTCAACATCAATCTTATACTGCGGATACTTGGTGTTGTATGATGTCATGGCGTTCGAAATCTCCGGACGCTTGTTGAGCTCGTCGATGAAGCTCTTTGTGATGTCGTAGAACTTGTTCACGTCACCACCAGTGCGGTCCTGCATTGAGAATGTCATACCGTTGGTGGCTGAGAAGCCCTGCACCATAGGCGGCTGGAAGGCGAGAATCTGCGCTCCCTTGATGGCAGCGGTCTGCTTGTAGATCATGCCGAGCACCATTGTAGAACCCAGGTTGTGTACGCCGATATACTTCAGCGGTCCCTCTTCCTTCTGACGCTCCTCAAAGCTCTTGAGCTTAACGATGAACGTACCCTGGTTAGAGCCCTGACCTGCGATGAAGTTGTAGCCGGTAATACGCATACGACTGGCAATGGCGGGGTTGGTAGCGAGCATGCGGTCTACCTGGTCCATCACCTCGTTGGTCTTCTTCATTGAAGTTCCCGGAGGTGTAGAGACTGTACAGAATACGGTACCTGTATCCTCGTCAGGCACAAGACCGGTCTTGGTGGTTCCCATAAGCACTGCCATTCCGGCAATAGCGACAATCACAGTAGCTATAGCGATGATAGGACGCTCTACGATACGGCGAACTCCCTTGGTATACTTCTCCTGAACCTTGCCATAAGCAGCGTTGAACGAAGCATGGAAACGGTCTATCACGGTCATCTTGCGCTCCTTGCCGTGCTCGTCCTTCGGCTTCAGCAAGATAGCACAAAGAGCCGGCGAAAGGGTCAAGGCGTTAAGAGCCGAGATGATGATAGAGATGGCCATGGTGATACCGAACTCACGATAGAATGCACCTGACGTACCACCCATGAACGACACGGGGATGAACACCGATGCCATAACGAGGGTGATGGAGATGATGGCGCCCGAAATCTCGTTCATGGCGTCGATAGATGCCAGTCGTGCCGACTTGTATCCAAGGTCGAGCTTGGCATGGACAGCCTCCACAACCACGATGGCATCATCGACCACAATGGCAATGGCAAGCACAAGGGCGGCAAGTGTCAGCAAGTTGAGCGAGAAGCCGAACACGTAGAGGAAGAAGAATGTACCAATCAACGACACCGGAACGGCAATCAACGGAATGAGGGTTGAGCGCCAGTCCTGAAGGAAAATGTACACCACGATGAACACGAGGATGAACGCCTCGCACAGAGTCTTGATAAGGTCTTCGATTGATGCGAAGAGGAACTCCGTTACGTCCTGCATGATGTCGAAGTGGATTCCCGGCGGCATTGTTGCCTCCTGATCCTTGAGGAGCTTCTTGATGTTGGTGGCAATCTCAGTAGCGTTAGAGCCGGCAGTCTGTGTTACCATCATGGTTACTGACGGTTTGCCGTTGTTCTTTGACTCTACAGTGTATGAGAGGGCACCCATCTCTACGCGTGCCACATCCTTAACACGTATGGTCTGACCGTCCTGAGTAGACTTGATAATCATGTCGCCGAACTCCTCAGGAGTCTGCAGACGACCTCTATAACGGAATGTATACTGATACTGATTGTCAGAAGACTCGCCCACTGAACCAGGAGCAGCCTCAATGTTCTGCTGGGCAAGCACACCAGTAAGGTCTGAAGGTATCATGCCGTAGCTCTTCATCTTCACGGGGTCAATCCAGAGGCGCATGGTGTAGTCCTTCTGCGAGAAGCACTGACACTCACCCACACCATTCACACGCTTGATGGCAGGAATGACGTTGATGTTGGCGTAGTTGGTAAGGAACTCGTCATCGTAGCGGTCGTCGTCGGCTGTAAGACCGAAGAGGATAACCGTAGACGACTGACGCTTCATAACCGTCACACCAGCCTTTGTCACCTCAGCCGGCAGCAAGGCCGAAGCCTGCGACACACGGTTCTGTACGTTGACCTGACACATGTCAGGATTCATACCCTGCTTAAAGTAAACGGTGATAGAAGCCGAACCGTCGTTGGTGGCTGATGAGGTCATGTAGGTCATACCCTCAACACCGTTGATCGACTCCTCCAGCGGTGCGAGCACCGAGTTGAGCACGGTCTGTGAGTTGGCACCGGTGTAGGCGGCACGCACCATGATAGTAGGAGGCGCCATGTTAGGGTACTGCTCGATAGGCAGCGACACCAGGCCGAGTACACCCAGAATGACTACGAGGATAGAAATCACCGTAGAAAGCACCGGGCGCTTGATAAATCTATCTAATTTCATATTACTATCTTAAATTGTGAATTTTGAATTTTGAGTTTTGAGTTGTTGCAGCAAGCTGCAATTTTGAGTTTAAAAATTATGAGTTGGGAGTTGTTGGCCATGAATTCAAAATTCATCAATTCCTAATTGCGACTTGTCGCAATAATTCATAATTCAAAACTCAAAACTCAAAATTTATTTACCGAATGCCTTCTTAAGCTTGCCAAGGTCGCCCTGAGCCTCGCCCAGCTCCTCGGTCTTCTTCAATTTGTCGGCATACTGAGCCTCGGTGAGGGGCTTGATTTCCATACCGTCCTGCAGCGATGACACTCCGTTCACTACGAAGCGGTCGCCGATGTGAAGACCAGAAGTGATGATATAGTTCTTGCCGTCGTTCTGCGAATTGATTTCTACCGGAGTATACTTCACCTTGTTGTCCTTGCCTACTACATAAACGAAGTGCTTGTCCTGTACCTCAACTACAGCGTCCTGCGGAACTACAACTGCTGAAGTAGCGGTGTGAGGCACTACGATTGAGCCAGAAGCACCCGACTTGAGCACACGCTCGGGGTTGGGGAAGTCGGCACGCATTGAAACAGAGCCTGTTGTAGGGTCGATGACACCGCTCACGGTAGCCACCTTGCCCGGATGATTGTAGATAGAACCGTCGGCAAGCTGGAGCTTTACAGCAGGATAGCTTGAGATGGCTGCGTTGACGCCACCGGCTGTCTTGGTCATATCGAGGAGGTCCTTCTCGGTCATTGAGAAGTATACCTGCATTGTAGAGTTGTTGGAAACGGTGGTAAGAGGCTGCTGTGATGATGCGCTAACGAGTGCACCTACACGGTAAGGCAGGTCGCCTACAACACCATTGGCAGGGCTTGTAACGAAGCAGAAGTTAAGGTTCTGCTTGGCTGAAATGTAAGCAGCCTCAGCCTGAGCGAGCTGAGCGGCAGCGCTCTCCATTGCATTCTTAGACGACTGAAGTTCGTACGAACCGATAACGTTGTTCTTGAAGAGCTTCTGAGAGTTGTTGTATGTAAGACGGGCAGTGTTGAGTTGTGCCTTGGCGGCGTTCACGGCAGCCCTTGCCTGACGTACAGCGGCAGCGTATGTAACGTTGTCGATGACGAAGAGGAGCTGACCAGCCTTCACCTGCTGACCTTCCTTGACACAGAGCTTGGTGATGAAGCCTGAAACTTTCGGACGGATTTCTACGTCCTGAACGCCCTTGATTGTTGCAGGATAGGTGGTCTGGAGGTCAGCATTCTGACCCTGCACAGTACGTACGGCGTACTCGTTGTCGCCGAAGTTAGGCTTACCGCCACTCTTGCCGCCACCACATGAGGCGAGCACTACAGTCAAAACTGCAATAAGTAAAATCTTTGTTTTGTTCATACCTATGTTTTACTATAAAATTTTTGTCTTGCGATTTATTTACTTTACTATAATGTTATCTCTAATTATTAATTGTGTATGACGTACGCCCTGCACCACGGCTTGGCTATACGAAAACCCTTTGGGGAAAACTCAATCCGCTGTTTAAGTTTTCCGACTGCAAAGTTACCAACATTAATATTAATATGGTACATACCACACAAACATTTAACAACTTTTATTCCGGTTCTGTGTTTTTCGCCATAGTTTAAGATGTTTGCAACAGTAAGATAAGCCCGCCCCTCCCCCCATATGAAGAGGAGCAGGATGCATTGTGTTCTAATTACTTCAACAATGTAGTGCCGAGATTGCGGTCGACGAGCATGCCGTCCTTCATCTTCAGCGTGAACTTGCCAGCCTTCTTGGCCTTGAACTTGAGCACGAAGAGATCGCTGTCGCCTTCGTCAAGCAGGAAGTTGTTGCCACGATTGACGAACGTTGGCAGCAATTCCTTCTGTCCGTTGGTGTGCAGACGGTCGTAGGTGAGGTTCACCAGTTCCTTCATGTTGAGCAGTTCGATGCCTGCATATTCCAGCTCGTCGGTGTTGTAAGGCAATGCGAAGCTCAGGGCGTTGACCCAGTGGAGCGCCTTGCCCTGCACCTTCAGCTCTATAACGTCGCCTGCGGCGAATGTGGTGCGGCTCGGTGTGAGCACGAGCGAACCCGAACAATGGTCGTTCTTAGGATATACTCCGCCGTCGAGTTCGTTCGACACGCACGATATGTCGTATGCGTCGATGAGTCCGTTCCGGTTGATGTCGCCCGCACTTACATAGTCGAAGTCGCTGTCGCCACGTCGTAGTCCGGTGTAGTTCATATACGAGGTTAGGTCGTTCTCGTCGATACGGTTGTCGTGATTGATGTCGCCCTGTAGCACGCTCTGGCTTCCTGCCACCTTATATATATACATAGCTCGACCCGAAGCGAAGTTGCCCACGGCCTTGGTCAGGTGCATCTGAACGTAACGAGCCTCCGGATTGCCTTCGAACGTGAATGTCTTTGTGCTGTTGTCGGCCTTCCATACGAACGGAACCGGTGTCGACCACTTCTGGCGATCCATACTATAAGAGATTGTTCCTTCCATGATTGTGCCGTTGCCGGCATCCTCGCGCGGAATGTATTCCATACGGTCGAGCTTGTTGACCGAACGCAGGTCGATTGTCACATCGCCAGGTATGGCTTCGCCCTTACCCCACTGCGAGTGCCATGAGGTCTTCTTGTCGAAGTCGAACATCTTCGCAATCTTCTGTCCGGGCTGATCCTGGAACGATGTCTGTGCCTTGATGCCCTTGATAGCAAACTCAAGCGGATTGTTGAGAGTCTTGCCCTTGACGGTAGTCCAGTCGGATGCTCCGTCGCGGTTGACTGCACGCACCTTCATTGTGTACTCGGTCTCAGGCTGCAGCTGGTCGATGGCAAACTGCGTTCCGCGTATGGTAGAATATACCATACCGTCGTATTCAATCTCATAATAGTCGGCATTGGCCTGCTGTTTCCATGAAGGAGTAAGGTCGAACACGCCACAACCGTCCTTGGCAATCTGAGCCTCAGGAGCCGCGAGGGCGCCATTGTGTGTGAGCATACGTCCGGATGTATTGAATTCGAATCCGTCAATGGCTACAGCAATGGCGTTGTCCTTGACATTGGTCTTCTGAATCTTGACGAGCAGCTGCGGATTCTTCTTAATCACTACCTTTGCAGCATCTGTGCCAGGAGTAGAGAATCGGTTGAGGTTAGGCTCGGCATCGTAGAAGTATACGTTGTCGCCCTTCTCAAAGTCGGCAAGCGACTGCACTGCCGTGAGCTTTACGTTGGTCTTGCCCACCTTTACTGTTACCTTCTTAGGAGCACGTGTCACGTTGACGCGCAGCTCTGTCTGTTTCTCAGCCTCATATCCATCGTACATGCCCAGCGAGCGGTCGATGTCAACAAGCATACGTCCCTTGCCGTCGGTGCATACGCTAACGTCGGTGGTCACGCCGTCGCCATGCAGATACTCGGTTGTATTGCCGTCGTCGTCATACTCCTTGAAAGCTGAAGTTCCGTTGGCAGAAGCATAGATTTCGTAAGCACGATAGTCCTGACGTATCTGCGACGGGTTGTTGTTAGGATTGGTCATCGGTATTATGGCATCGGCCTTGACGAACACTGGAATCTTCCACAACGGAGTGTCGTACTCGTTGATGATGCGTCCACCTTTGTATGCGTCGCCGTTCCAATAGTCAATCCATGTGCCTTCGGGCAGATAGATACCGTTGCGAATGTCGTTGCCTTCCTTGTCGGCACGTGTCTCCTTGTATATAGGAGCTATGAGCATCGACGGACCGAACATAAACTGATACTCGGTCTTGGTGCCGTGGGTGTAGTCGTTGGGATAGTCGAGGAACATGGCGCGTATCATCGGCTTGCCGTCTATTGCCTCATGGGCTATGGTGTAGGCATAAGGCATGAGCATCGACTTAAGCTTCAGATAAGAACGGTTGATGCTTGTAGCCGGCTCACCGAGTATGTGAGGATACTTAGGATTGGCTCCCCAACCGTCCATGTTGAGCTGCATAGGCGTGAATGTCTTCCACTGGAACTCGCGCACATTAACTGGTACGTTCTTGCCTCCGAAAATTCCGTCCATGTCGCTCGTGATGTTGGGCTGTCCCGACAGTCCCGAACCAATGAATGTCGGAATGTGGAAACGTATGTATTCCCAGTCGCCTCCTGTCTGGTCGCCGCTCCATACGGTGGCATAACGTTGCGTTCCTGCCCATCCGTCGAGCGTAATGATGAACGGACGCGCATTCGAACCGTAGTAAGGCATGACCTGAGCCACGTCAGCCACACCGTTCAGTCCGAACGAGTAGCCGTAGCCTACCCATGCCACATCGGTCTTCAGCACTCTCACTCCGGCATCGCGCACCTCCTTGACGATGTCGCGCTGCAACAGTGGTTCTACGCCAGCCTTGGGATGAAGGTCGCTCTGCGTCCACAAACCTATCTCAACGCCCTTCGAACGGGCATAGTCGCCAAACTGGCGCAGGTTATCGATGTTGCCGTCGAGCGAACCTGTCTGTCCGTAACCGGCTCCATATCCGTCGTTAGGGAGGAACCATCCAAGCGGCATATCATGATTGATGTAGCGGTCGATGGCAGCACGTGCAGAGAACTGATAGTTGTTCTTCTCGCCGTTCAGGCTCTCCTTGGTTCCGCCATTGTCCTTCTGGCTCTCCTTATACATCTTGCCGTCCTCGAAAACCATCGCTCCGTTCTTGTCTTCCTTCCAATAGTCGCGGTTGTAGGCATTCAAATGGCCTTCGTAAAAACCGAACTTCGGCATCAGAACGGGGTTGCCAGTGAGCTGATAGAAGTCGTTGAGCAACTGTACGGGAGTCGCGTCGAGCATTACAAACATGTCGAGATAGTCCTCAGAGTGCTGCAGACGTACCTCGCCCGGAGTGTCATGGCCGAAGTCGTAACGTCCCGGACGGAACGTATTCCACATCACGCCGTAGCCGCCAGTGCTCCAGTAGAACGGTGTGGGCGACGCTACGCCACCGTCAACCCAGCTGTTGGTGTTCTCAATGGCAATGCTCTCGCCACGATGCGAGAAACGACCGTTCTGCACACCACCTCCATAGAAATACTCGCCATCGTGCTGACGCATGGTGACTGATGTGCTTCCGTTGTCAATCTTGGCTGGTGTAAGGTTCTCAATAACGGTCTTGCCTGTACGCAGGTCGACAATGTTCATGTTGCCTGTATGCTTGTCGATGTTGACGCTTACGGCAGGTGTGGTAATCTGCAATGTACCGTCAACGTCAATAGCGCTAAGATGACCGGTGGCACGACGTGCAAATTCGGTGAGTATCTTGGCTGGTGGCGTGGCTACAGGGTCGCGCACCACCCCACCCTTGTCATCGCGAAACATTCGCAGAATGTTGTCGCCGTAGAAGTCGATGGTCATCTGTCGGCCGTCGGTGTAGTTGATTTCGATTGTGTGCGGATTAATCTGGGCTACATTCTTGACCGTAAAAGTCTCGTTAGCCTGTGTGGCTGACTGCTGAAGCACCAGTCCTGAACGAAACGGAATGGCGTTGATACCTTGCGGCATGAGTGTCATTCCTGCCAGGGCGAGTGGCAAAGCCAAAGCGATTGCAGAATGTCGCGGTTGCTTGAATTTGTTGTTTGTTTGCATATTATTGTTTTAGTGATGTCAGATTTACAAAATTACTTAAAATAATAATGTATATGCGTGCGACAGCTTCGGTTTTAACATATTTAACTTATATATATCCCTATATTCATAAAATGTACGAACAAGTGTACATTTTTGCATCATTTTGTTCTAAAAAAGCCATAACTTTGCAGCAAAACATGTTTGGAAACCCAACAGAGCCATTCAACAAAACTAAAAGCTAACAAAAAAAATGGAACAGGAAAAGAAGTTATTTAAAGAGGTTAACGAGGGATACACAATGCACGAGGCCATCGAAGAGGCCAAGCGTTGTCTGCACTGCAAGGTACCACAGTGCAAGAAGGGATGCCCCATAAGCCATGACATACCCGACTGGATTCACGAGCTGTCGATGGGCAACTTTGGCAATGCTATGCACATAATTAACGAAAAGAGTAATCTGCCTGCTGTGTGCGGACGTGTTTGTCCTCACGAGAAGCAGTGCGAGGGACATTGTGTGCTCGGCAAGAAGGGTCAGGGCATACACGTCGGCAAGCTCGAACGCTTCCTGGCTGACTTCGACGGCAACATGGGACTGATTCGCGAGAAGCTGCAGCCTAAGACACGTGGACGTGTGGCTGTAATCGGTTCGGGTCCTGCCGGACTCACTATCGCCGGCGATCTTTCTCGTCAGGGATTCAATGTGGAGATATTCGAGATGGAACCGGAACCCGGTGGCGTGCTCATGTTTGGTATTCCAGAGTATCGTTTGCCTAAGGATATTGTGCGCCGAGAGATTAAGAAGATGGAAGAACTGGGTGTTATCATCCACTGCAACACTACCATCGGCAAGGACTATACCGTCGACGACCTCTTCGCTCAGGGCTTTGACGCCATATTTATGGGTACAGGTACCGGCCGCCCGCAGAAGCTTCAGATTCCTGGCGGCGACATCAAGGGCGTACGTCAGGCCATTTGGTTCCTGCGTCGCGTAAGTCTGTACAACGAGGGCAACCTCGACCGCAAGGAGGTTGTTATCGAGAAGGGCGACCGCTGCTTCGTAATCGGTTGTGGCAACACAGCTATGGATGCCGCTCGTACAGCCATCCGTATGGGTGCCGAGAGCGTAAACATAGTTTATCGCCGCACTATCAACGAGATGAGCGCTCTGCGTTCGGAGTACGACGATGCCGTAAAGGAAGGCGTAGGATTCATCTGGGAGTCGAACATCGTTGAGATTCACAGCAACGATGAAGGCAAGATGACTGAGGTTGTGATTGAAGACAAGGAGGGCAACCGCCGTGTAGAGAAGGCCGACTACGTGCTTATGGCTCTTGGTTCGGCTCCTGCCAGCCGCATCGTGTCTACTACTAAGGGCATTGATGTTGACGAGCGCGGATACGTTATCACCCGCGAGAAGCCTTACGGCATGACCACACGTCAGGGCGTATTTGCCGGTGGCGACGTTGTCAACCGTCCTTCAACAGTGGTTCTCGCCATGCGCGATGCCAAGATGGTGGCTGAAGGCATTGCACAGTATGTCGATGCAGTGAAGCTGCTTGATGCCATCAACGGTGCTGCAGAGTAACACGAACAATTATATACAACAACAAATAAAAACTGGGAGAACAGACTTCATTGTCCGTTCTCCCAGTTTTTATTTTGTCGTTATTCAAGTTTTTACTTGTCGCTCTTCTGTCGAGCCTTGCGCAGAATGTTCTGCATGTCGTATACGAGTTGTGGATGCTGTGTAGCCACATTCTCCTTCTCCCATACATTGTTCTTTATGCTATAGAGCTGCGGCTGCTGGTCGCTACCTGTCTCCATGCCCGGAGCCCAGTCAAGAATCTTCGGTCCGTCGCTCGGCTCAATGTATTTCCATTCGCTGGTGCGTACCGACATACAGCGGTTGTAAGCCAGTTCGAGTACATACGGACGGTCGGTCTTGTCTGTACCGAGCAAGTTGCCCAAGCGATTCTGGCTGTCGGGAGCACTGCCCTTAGGGAAACGAGCACCGATGAGATTGCCCAATGACGCCATCCAGTCAATCTGCGAAGTCAGTGTTGTAGAAGTCTGTCCACCCTTTATCTTACCCGGCCAACGTACAATCATAGGCACTGCGGTGCCGCCTTCGTATGCGCTGTACTTGTTGCCACGCCATGGTCCGGCTGGCTTATGGCCGTTGAGCAGTTCGGCAGCCTGATCCTGATAGCCGTCGTCAAGCACTGGTCCGTTGTCGCTCGACAACAATATGATGGTATTGTCGGCAATGCCGAGCTTGTCGAGAGTCTCCATGAGCTGACCTACAGCCCAGTCGAACTGCACGATAGCGTCGCCGCGCAGTCCCATACCGCTCTGTCCGCGGAAACGTGGATGCGGGAAACGTGGCACATGTACGTCGTTGGTGCAGAAGTACATGAAGAACGGATTGTTCTTATTGGCCTTGATGAAGTTGATAGCGTGCGATGTGATAGAGTCGGCAATGTCCTCGTCCTTCCACAAAGCCTTGCCACCACCCTTCATATATCCAATGCGTCCGATGCCGTTAACGATAGACTGGTCGTGACCGCAGCCAGGTGTCGACTTCAGATTGTACAGCAGTTCGGGGTTGTTCTTGCCAGTAGGTTCGCCGGGGAAGTTCTTCTTATAGCTTACATGTATCGGTGCCGACGGGTCGTAGTTGGCAACGTTGCCGTTCTCAATGAATACACATGGCACACGATCGGCTGTAGCAGCCATGATGTAGTGATAGTCGAAACCTATATCTGAGAGCGATGCCGGCAGCGGAGCGTTCCAATCCTGGCTACCAGTCTTGTCGCCGATGCCCAGATGCCACTTGCCTATAGCGCTGGTGCGATAGCCCTGGCTGCGGAACATGTCAGCCATAGTATACTGTTCGGGACGAATAATCATGCCTGCGTCGCCCGGTGCGATGTCGGTATCTTCGCGACGCCATGCGTACTCACCTGTAAGGATAGAGTAACGCGACGGTGTACTTGTGGCTGCAATAGCATGAGTGTCGGTGAAACGAATGCCCTGACTTGCGAGTCGGTCGACATTAGGAGTCTTTACATTCTTTGCTCCATAACATCCAAGGTCGCCATAGCCAAGGTCATCAGCGAGAATGATGATAACGTTAGGACGATTCGGATCGGTTGTAGTCTTCACCTTCTTGGCTCCGTAGGCAGCCTGTGCAGCAAGCGGGGCGAGAAGCGAGATTGCCAAATAGCTTTTCTTCATTGTTCTTCTGTGTTTATTTTAGTTTATTAGTATAATAGAGTGTGTCGCAAACTGCAACAGCGAGATGTGACACACCCTCTTGAATGCATTGTTTATTTGCGCAGTGAGGTGTGATAATCCTCGGGGAACTGCTGTCCGCTCCATGCTTTCTGCGATGTCCACTGCTCTGCGGGGTCGGTCCAGAAAGGATGATTGGCGGGCAATCCGAGCGGCATGAACACGAGCGATGTCATGTAGAGCGAGCCGTTGTTTGAGTAATAGTTGGCAAGTCCGGGCTGATGGCCGGCAAAGCCAAGCTGCAAGTAACCCTTGTCGGTGAAGTTGCCGTCGACGGCAAACATACGCTTCATCACTGCTGTCAGTGCCGAACGTACCGAACCGTTGCTCAGTGTCTTGGGCAATCCATACTTCCATGCCGACATGGCAAGTGTCTGGAATGCGCCCATACGGTATATCACCGAACGACCTACAGCTGGGTATGCGCCTTCGGGCGAAATGAAACGCTCGAGAATCTCGTTGAATCTATTCATGCGCTTTACAGCGAGGTCGAGCGAAATAGGCGTATGGAAGTTGTGCTTCTTGCAAATCTCTACTACCTCAACCATCATCGGGTGCATAACGTAAGAGTTGTAATAGTCCATAGCAAACTCAGGTCCGTCGCTGTACCAGCCGTCGCTCAGATACCACTCGCTCATCTTGTTCAATCCTACGGTTAGCACGTATCCGTCATACTCCTCGCCTATGCTCATGAAGAAAGCCTCAACCATGCAGCGGAAGAGCAGCCAGTTGTTGTAGGCGGGGCTGACGGTGCGCAGACTCTTCAGTCCGTCGATGTAGCGCTTCTTTGTCACCTCGTCAAGCTGTCCCCATGTAGCCTCGGGAGCACGCATAAAGCTCTCTACGAGATACGACGCGTCGCACAGCGGCTGTGCCACGTTGCAGAGCCAAGTAATGTGGTCGGGATTGTTAGGGTCTACCGCATTCTTATATGCCTGTATAGCCCACTCGTGCAGCTGCTTGCGCTGCTTGCCCTCAGGTGTACCGTCGTCGGGCAGAGCTATCCACGGGCTGATGCCAGCCATGAGTCGGGCGAATGTCTCAAGATAGGCCACGCGCTGGTCGCGTCCGTCCCACTTGGGGCTAAGTTCCAGCACAAAGTCCTTCTGGAAGTTGCCCTTGCTCATATTCTCAAGCACCGGACGTGAAATCTTGTAGCATAGGTCGGCCCACACTTTGCGGTCGGGTTCTGGCGTTGTAGTCTTCTTTTTGGCTGCCATCGTAGGCACAACCATCATCACTGCTATCACCACAGCGATTACGAATTTGATTTGTTGCTTCATCGTAGTTTTAAGTTTCTTAGTATAACCTCGGTCTAAAGTATAATAGGACAAAGTTATTAATAATTCTTTACATACGGCGATTTCAAGCGTTTATGTTATGTTTTTTTATCTTTTAAGCCTCGGTTGTATTGGCTGCCGACGGTTTTCTGTGCACTATGCCATAGCCAGTGGCTGCTACAATGACACTCATAATGGGCGAAAGAATGTTGAATATACAGTATGGCAAGTAGGTCCATGTGGACACACCCAGCACCGTACTCTGCGTCATTCCACACGTATTCCACGGCACGAGCACTGATGTCACCGTCACCGAATCTTCGGTTGTGCGGCTCAGGAGTTTGCGTTCGTAGCCCTCACGGTCGTAAATGTCGCGAAACATGTTGCCCGTAAGCAAAATGCACAGATACTGGTCGGCTATGGCAATGTTCAGCATTACACCCGATGCAGCTGTCGACGCAACGAGCGACGTACGGCTGTGAACCATATGGATGAACAGTCGGGTGATGCCACCCACCATTCCGCCTGCCGACATACAGCCGCCAAAACACATGGCACACACTATCAGCCATATCGTACCCATCATTCCTGCCATGCCGCGCGTTCCTACCAGTCCGGCAAGAGTTGCATCGTCGGTAGCGAGCTGCGTGCTGTCGTACAGACATCGCATAGCCGCCTTGAACATCGAAGGATCAATCTCGTGCAGTGCATCCGACTGGAACACTACGGCTGCTACTACAGCCATAAGCGACGAGAGGAACAGCGTAATGATGGGCGGCACACGCTTGGCTATAAGTATGCCGGTGAACACCGGCACAAGCAGCAGCCACGGTGTTATGCAGAAGCGGCTCTTGAGCGCCAAGGCGAATGTACTGATGTCCTGAGCTGTATTGGTATCGCATAGCAGTCCTGCCACAGCAAACACTATCAAGGCTATCACTATCGACGGCACTGTGGTATAGACCATATAGCGGATATGATCGAACAACGGAACACCCAACGAGCCAGATGCCAGCGTAGTGGTATCGGACAGCGGCGAAATCTTGTCGCCAAAGTAAGCTCCCGAGATAATAGCACCTGCTATCCATCCGTCGGCAAAGCCTTGCGCACGTCCAATACCCATAAGCGCTATGCCTATTGTGGCAATGGTAGTCCACGACGAACCTGTCATCACACTCACGAGGGCGCATATGATGCAGCTTGACACAAGGAAAATGTCGGGATGGATGATGTGCATGCCATAATATATTAAGGTGGGCACCACTCCGCTCAGCATCCATGCGCCACTGAGCGCACCGATAAGCAGCAGTATGATTATGGCACTTGCTACACTCGACACGTTCTTGACTATGGCTTTCTCGAAGCTCGCCCATGGCACATTGAGCCTCCACATACCTATAAGTACACAGAATGCCGAAGCTGCAAGCAGGGCTATCTGCGACGCACCGGCAAGCGAATCGCTGCCAAAGGCACGTATTACGAATGTGAGCATGACTACAAGTACAAGGAGCGGCATGAGCGACATCGCTGCCGACGGACGTTTCTTGAGATATTGTTCTTTATTCTCCGACATTTTTATCATTTAAGTATTTGTTGTAATGGTTGTGTTCTAATGAAAATAACAAGAGTTTTACAGATAAATTTCCTCCTCTTTTCAAATGTAGTAAGTCTGCACATCAAATGAAGTGAGCCTACACATCAAATGAAGTCCTTCTGCACACCATAAGGACTACATTTTCTAAGAGCATGGATTTTAATTCGATTTTATGTATAATTATACGTTTTCCCGAAAACGAGAATACAAAGTTAAGAGTTCTGATGCAATACTACAAACAAATTGTAAGCTAATACAATAGGCTTTGTCAATCATTGTCAACATACGGATATGCAATGTATAAATATACAACAATTCGGACATTTTACATCTACCTTAACTTCTACAGAATACAATTTGTTTGTGCCGACATTCTTTCAGATGTCACAAAAAATGAGTACCTTTGCAGCCCCAAAAGGATAACATTATAAATTTTATGGCTACCAAAAATACTATATCTACAAGCTCTGCATGGACAGAGCTGGAATTTTCGGCTCGTTGCATGAGCCCATACATAAGCACACCTATTTATATACCCGAAGAGACAAGCTACTTTCTTTGCCGTCCAGACGGCACTCGCGAGCAGCATCGTCTCACCTTCGTAGTGTTCCGCGCTGAGGGCGCTGCCGAAGACGATTGGGAAGACGACCCAATGCTTGGTCGCCTGCAAATGGCTGTGCTCGGCGATGACGATGAGGAGGTACAGCCGGCTGATGCTGTATATCTCGGCGTATCGCCCGACCGCTTTGTGAAGGTTGTTCGCAACGACGACAACGAGATAGTGTTCGACTTCACATGGCACTACGGCAACGTAGAGATTGACCGTGCCGAGCGCACCGACGAAGGCTACGTTCTGCGCAAGGACGACTTCGGTGAGGATGGCATTGCCTGCCGTCTCATCCCGCGCAAGGGCAACCCCTTCACTATACGTCTCACCATTCCATACGTGGGATTTGCCGTGACCGATGCCGACGGTCAGCATCTCATGGGCGACATCAACATCACCCACAACGACCTGGCTTCTTATCGTTACGCCTTCGTTGGCGACAACAACAACGACCGTTTCCAGATATCACTGGCCGACGGCAAGCTCAACTACATGTGCGTGTTGGGTGACGACCTGCGTCTGTCGATTCGCGATATGCGCGACCGTATGTCACTGGTTGGTGAAATCGATGCTGAGGGTCCGCTTTCGGACATTCTCATGGGTGCCCACTCGGCTCTCATCAAGAACAAGTCATCACGTTGGCGCGTGCAGCTCACCGGTGAGGAAGTAGAAGGTGCCGACGAGGTAGAACTCAACGGAGTGGCACTGGCACGTTTCGCATTCAGCGTGTTCAACAATGCTGACGCTGCCGACGAGGATGCCATAGCCCAGCGACTAATGGCTATGGAACAGAAATACGCCTTCCAGTGGTTCTGGCTCAGCGAAGACGACTGGAGCCATGAACATCTCGAAGGTCTCATCGACATGGAAAATCTCGACGACGACCCCGAAAAGATGATGCGCCAAGCCCTGCTCTTCAACCGCTATGAGACATTCATGAAGCGCCTTACCGCCTTCTCGTACATCTCGCAGAACCCCATCCAGGGCGACCAGTTGCAGGCTCGCAACAACAAGCGCAAGATTGCTCGCTGCGTACGCCGCATACAGGCTCACCGAAGTGGCGAAGAAAGCGTCTGGACTCTCGACGAAGAGGCACGCAACGAAATCATCCACTTCTTCTCAACATTCCACCGCGAATTTACAGCGGCACTGGAGGAGTAAACGGAAAGCAAAGAGTTTAAGCAAAAAAACATAAACGGCGGACTCTCGTCCGACGCACAAGCTAAATCAGTAATATCTGCATAAAAGATATCAAAACTGTCAGTTTGCACGTCGGACGGGAGTCCGCCGTTCCGTTATTGCTTACTCAGACTACGGCGAGGACGCCGTAGCCTCCTATTCGTTATTAAAACTTTATCAGTCGGCTGCCGTCCTGAGTCTCCTCAATCGTTACCTTGACGGCATCCTCGGGCAAGAGTTCCTCAATCAGTTCTGGCCATTCGAGGAAACAGAGCGAGCCGCTGTAGAAGTAGTCTTCGTAGCCCATGTCGTACACCTCGTCGAGCTTCTTGATGCGATAGAAGTCGAAGTGGAAGATGCTGTCGCCTGTTGTTGCCGACTGATATTCGTTGACGATGGCGAATGTGGGCGATGTGATGACGTCGTCTACGCCCAACTCCTCACATACGGCTTTGACAAATGTAGTCTTGCCGGCTCCCATCTTGCCGTAGAAGGCGAACACCTTGCTGTCGCCCATGTTGGCAATGAATTGCTTGGCAGCCTCGTTGATGTCTGCCAATGTGTTGATTCTTATTTCCATAAATAATAAAAATAAAGGCCCTACCCCCAACCCCTCACAATAGAAAGGGAGGAAGCCCTACCCCCAACCCCTCCCCAGCAGGGAGGGGAGTAATGTGATTTTGTTGTGATGAGGGATAGTTGGCTGTATGATTTATTAATTGATTATTGTAAATTCTCTATTAAGCAGTCGGTTCATACCGCTCCCCTCCCTGCGGGGGAGGGGTTGGGGGTGGGGCTTCCCTCTACCTCTTCTTCAGCGTTACAAGCGGTATGAGCATTTCCTCCATTGATATACCACCGTGCTGGAACGTGTCTTTATAGTACGACACGTAGTAGTTGTAGTTGTTGGGATAAGCCAGGAATGAATTGCCCGTAGCAAACACATATGACGTTGAGAGGTTGGGCGCGGGCAGCTGTGCCTCGTGCGGATTCTTTACGACAAAAACTTCCTTCGACTGGCAGTTGAGATTCTTGCCGAGCTTGTAGCGCAGGTTGGTATTGGTGTTGCGATCGCCGATAATCTTAATGGGCTTCGATGCCCTGATACTGCCGTGGTCTGTGGTGATGATAACGGTACTGTCGGTCTGCGAGAGTGCCTTAAGCAGCTCGCCAACTACCGAATGGCGGAACCACGAGAGGGTTATGCTGCGATAAGCCGACTCGTTGTTGGCAAGCTCGCGCACCATCTTCGACTCGGTGCGTGCATGCGACAGCATGTCGATGAAGTTGACCACGACTACGTTTATGTCGTTCTTCTTCAGTTCGCCAAGCCGTTCTATCAAGCGTTCGGCTCCTGCCGAGTCATTGATTTTGTGGTATGAGAAGGTGTCATGGCGACGATAGCGTTCTATCTGCGTTCGTACGAGCGGCTCCTCGTTGATGTTCTTGCCATCTTCTTCGTCCTCGTCGACCCACAAATCGGGAAACATACGCTCTATCTGTTCGGGCATCAAGCCCGAGAATATGGCGTTGCGAGCATACTGCGTGGCTGTAGGCAGGATGCTCATATACATGTCTTCGTCGATGTCGAACATCTCGCCTATGTCCTGGGCGAGCGTGCGCCACTGGTCGTAACGGAAGTTGTCGATGACAATGAGAAACACTTTCTCGCCGTTATTGACTGCCGGAAACACGCATTTCTTGAATATATCGGGGCTCATGAGGGGCCGTTGGGTTGTGCCTGGAGCCACCCACGACAGATAGTTCTTACGTACGAACTTGGCGAACGAGTTGTTTGCCTCCTCCTTCTGCATCTGTAGCATCTCAGTCATACCGGAATCAGCCGAACTGAGTTCAAGTTCCCAACGCACCAGTCGGCGGTATATGTCCTTCCAATCGTCCAAAGTGTTGCAGTCCATGATGCGCATTGCAATGTCCTGAAACTCCTTGCGATATCCGGTCTGCGTCACTTCGGTTACAATCTGCTTCTTATGAATGTTCTTCTTCAACGCCAGAAGAATCTGATTGGGGTTGACCGGCTTAATCAGATAGTCGGCTATCTTCTGTCCGATGGCTTGGTCCATTATATTCTCCTCCTCACTCTTCGTAACCATTACGATGGGCGTGGATGGCGAAATTTCCTTTATCTGCTGCAAGGTTTCGAGTCCGGTAATTCCAGGCATCATCTCGTCGAGCAGCACAAGGTCGAAAGTGCGCTTGCGACACTCCTCTATGGCGTCGTTGCCGTTGTTGACGGTAGTGACGTCGTAGCCTTTCTTCTCCAAAAAGATAATGTGGGCACGCAGCATCTCAATCTCGTCGTCTACCCACAGCAAGTGTCCTGTAGTCATATTGCTATATTATTTTAAAAGCCTTCGAGGTCGTAATATTCATCACTTAAGTCCTCTACCACCTTGTTTTCTTTCTTTTTATTTGTCTTATTGTCAACCTTCTTACTGTCAACTTTCTTACTGTCAACCTTTTTGTCGTCAATCTTCTTGTTGACATTGTCGTTGTTAATGACGGGGCTGACATTTGGCACATCCGGACCTACACCGTCGTCGGGCTGCTGCTCAGGAGTATAGTCGGGCTCGTTGAGCAACGGCTTGTCCGAAATCTTGAGCGGTGCAAAGTGGCGTGCGTAGAACTTGTCGTAGTCGTCGTAGCTGAACTGCTGTCCGAGCAACTTGCGGTTTTCCTCGCTCACTATCACACTGCGTACGTGCGACATAAGTTCTGCCACAGGCTTCTGGCTGTGTAGCTGTCGGGCGTATTGCAGAGCCTCGTCGTAGTTGCGGAATCCGCTTATGGTCATGCTGTGCAGTCCGCCTAAGTCCTCTATGGCTATGTCGAAGTTGCGCACCAGATAGCTCGTGAAGTTATAACGGGCTATATTGAACATCAATCGGTTCTCGTCGACCGAGTCGGGAGCGTATACCGTCATGTAGACAAACGGAGTATTGCGCTCAGCCGACAACTGTCGGGTTGCGATAGAGTCGCTGTCAGCAAGCACGGCAGCCCGGCGTTGCCACACGTTGTCAATGTCAAACTTGCCGCCATAGAGTCGTCTGCCCTCGCCCACTCCCTTTACTATCATGCCTGCGAGTGGTGCCACACCGCTCTGCGGATATTTCTCTACCACGGTGCGCATATCCTCAACACATCCTGCGGCATCGCCGTTGTTCAACTTCGACAGTCCGCCGATGAATACAAACTTGTCGCGGTTGGCTCCAAGAGCAAACCTACTGCCCGAAACAACCACGCCAGCCATGACTTCGTTGTAGCGTCCAGCCTTGAAGGCATCGTATGTAGCAGCATAGAGCGAGTCTTCGATGTGTACGCCAAAGCTTGCGTTCTCCACATAATTGGGGTCGGACAGCAATGCGGTCCATTCGTTTTGCGGATAATTGCGTTGCAGCAGGTCGACATAAGTATCGGCAGTGGCCTTATCGCCCTTGCGCATATACAACAAGAAGAGGTGATAGTAGGCGTCGGCTGTATGCTCTGACGATGTATAGTCGCGCGTGAGACGTAGCAGACTGCGTTCTGACAGCGTAAGATTGTCGAGCTTATCCTTGAATATCACGCCCGCATTATACAGGCCGTCCATTATCAGACGGTCGCTCTCAGCCTTCTGCTCTTCAGTGAATGGTATCTGCGCCAGATAGTATTCGCGACGATGAGGGTCGGTAGCAGCACTGTCGGGCACGGTCTCTGGAGTTGTTTCAGGCTGTACAGCGGTAGTGTCGGCTGCGGTCTCGTCGTCGTCACGTCCTACTGCCACAACGGTCTTGTTGGTACGTCGCCAGTTGTCCACATTCTCACGCTTGCCCCACAGTTTCTGGAAGGCAGTCTTACCCTGGCTCACCGCCATAGGGTTGTAGAAGTACCATTGTGTCTTGTCGCCAGCCATGGCTCCGGCAGTATTGTTGTTCTGGGGCCGTTGCTGATTGAAGCGATTGGCATTGCCCATATTCTGATCGCCATTCTGCTGCGTACCATTGCCCGCTTCCTGTTCAGCCTTGAGCCGTTGCTCCTCGCGCTCCTTGCGCTTTAGCTGGGTGATGACGCGGTCGATGGCAGCATTGCGCGACGCTTCGTCCATACGGGCGAGCTGCTGCAGCGAGTCTTGCAGATAAACGGTCTCGGTGAAGGGCACCAACTCGTCGAGCACTTTGGAGCGCTGGTCGAGTTGGGCATAGTCGGGGCGATCCTTGTCGAGCATTCCGATAGCCTCACCGTATGTGCGCTGAGCGTCGGCATAACGCTCTCGCGCCCAATAGATGTCGCCCAAACGTAGCAGCAACACGCCCTTCTCTATGCCCGAACGTGTGGCTCGTGCCGCTCCACGCTCGTAAGCCGAAATGGCTTTGGCTGTATCGCGACGTGCCATATATATATTGCCGATGGCATAATATACCTGGTCGAGATAGTCCTTGTTCTTATCGGAAGCCGCCATGCGCTTGAGTCGGGCAATCATCTTGTTCGACTGTGTACCCGACATCACTTCGGTCATGGCTATGCGTGCGTTGAACTCCACCTCATAGGGCGGATTCTGTCTTATCACACGGCGATAGGCAGCAGTGGCAGCAGCCTTGTTGCCGAGCAGTGTTTGTATCTGTCCCATGATGTACCACTCACGGGCGCGTTGCTTGCGTCGCATCTCGTGGCGTATCACACGGCGCAGATATACAGCAGCATTCTTGTAGTCGGCGGTGCGCAGATAGTAGTCGGTGAGCGTATAGTCCCACTCCTTCTGTGCCGCCCAGTGTATTGAGTCGCGTTGGGTTTCGCGTATCACGTCCTCAGCGTCGTAGTTCCATCCTTCCTCTACATAGCATTTGGCAAGCCAAGCTCGCGCCTTGCCGTATATGGCAGGCTGTGTGCGATAGAGTCGCGACATGTAGGCGAAGGTTGAAGCAGCCTCATCAAAGTCGCCTTTGTAGAACTGCGAGCGCCCCATCAGCATCCATGCACGCCACAAGAATGGATTGTACTCGCGGCGCGACAGCCATTCGCGGTCGCGTTGGGTCTTGCGTCGCTTCTTGTCCCACACCGGTCGGCGCTTGATGCTGTGCTGGCGTATCGTCTTCTTGCACTTCTCTATGGCGCGCTCATATCCCGCCTTGCCCAACTCTCGGCTTTGCTTGTTTGCCACGGTGTACAGCGGCAGCATCTCAGTATAGTTGTCACGGTTGCCGTTCTCCTTCTCTTCCGAAGCGTCAATATACGCCAGCGTACCGTTATAATAGGTATTATAGCGTGCTTTGAAGGCATGCCACTGACGTGTCATTGCCGTGTTTTTCTGCGTAGAACATCCTGTTGCCGTCATGATGATGACGACAACAAACAGAAATATGATGTATCGGGAACGCAGGAACACGGTTTTTTGAATGTTGAATGTTGAGTGTGGAATGTTGAATGTTATAGTGCTTGCAGGATGTTAATCCTGTGCGCGAAGCATATACACTTCGTCCTTTATCTGGTCGGGCAGTTCGATGCCGCGCAGGTGCAGACTGCGACACCATGCTGCCACTTCGTCCTGGCGCATAGTATAGAGCACGTCGGAGAACTGGTCGGCCTCGTCGTCGGTATAACTGTCAGACGTGCGACCGCTGAACACATCGAGTTCTTCGTCGTCGAAATACTCTATCGGTTTGGTCGATGCCTCCATCATACAGTCTTGCTCGCACTTAGTCTCAGGTGTACCGTTGCATGTGGCACACGTCTGCTCCACCTTAATCGGAGCATCTTCGACATTCTTGCCACGCGAAGCCACCTTTGAGGCAATGCCCACTATTACGCCAAGCAGAAGTATTGAAACAATCAGAATCAGCATTATTGTTTAATGTATTGTTGCTACTTAATCTTCTCGATAGTCCATCCCGCCTTCTCCAAATCGTCCCAGAACTGCGGATACGACTTGGTCACTACATACGGGTCGTTGATTCGGAGTCCGGGGAACTTGATGGCAGCCGGTGCAAACGCCATAGCCATACGATGGTCTTCGTATGTATCGATTGGCTCAAATGTAGGTTCGCACATAGCTCCATCCCATATCAGCGTGTCGTTGTTCTCGTCGCGCAATACATATCCCAGCTTGCGCAACTCACGTTTGAGAGCTTCTATGCGGTCGGTCTCCTTTATTTTAAGGCTCGCCAGTCCGGTGAACTTAAACGGTATGTTGAGCAATGCGCACGTTACGACAACGGTCTGCGCCAAGTCAGGAGCCGAAATGAAGTCGTAGTCGAGTCGCGGCAGCATGCAATGCTGCTTCTTCAGCGTAACAGTAGGCATACTGGTATTGTCTGTACGTTCGCCAAAGCGGGTCTTCACACCCATCAACGAGTATATATACTTGACGATAGAGTCGCCCTGTTTCGAAGCGTCCATGAGTCCTTCAAACATCAGTTGCGACTCGGTGTCGTCCGTAAGCGCCATCATCTCATACCAATAGGACGAAGCACTCCAGTCGCTTTCAATCAGATATTTGTGCTGATTGTACGGATGTGGATTCACCTTAACGGTCTCCATATCGCTCCAGTCGGCATCGGCACCAAACTCGCGCATCATCCACAGCGTGAGGTCGATGTACGGACGCGAAATGATTCCGCCCGTCATGCGCAGCTCCAGTCCGTTCTTAAGCACCGGACCAATCATGAGCAGCGCCGAGATATATTGCGAGCTGACGTTGCCCGGAATCTCCAGATAGCCACCTTCAAGCGGATGTCCCTTGATGCGGAGCGGTGGATAGCCCTCGTTGGCTACATATTCAATGTCGGCACCAAGATAGCGCAGTGCGTCTACAAGAATACCTATCGGACGGTTTTTCATGCGTTCGGTTCCGGTGATGACATGCTCGCCTGGCGTAACCGACAGATAAGCTGACATGAAGCGCATGGCTGTGCCTGCCGCCTTAATGTCTATGACGTCGGGATTGTTCATCAAGGCGTTCACCACCACTTCGGTGTCGTCGCACACCGAAAGGTTCTGCGGCAGCACATCGCTGTTCGACAGAGCGTGTATAATGAGCGCACGGTTGCTGATGCTCTTTGATGCGGGGAGTTTTATTGTGGCGTTGAAACTTTCAGGTGCCTTGAGTCTGTATTGCATATATATTTACCGTTTATTTATTATGTCAGCATTGCTGGCAATACCTTATTATATTATAATGCAAAGATAAGTATTTTAATTTATTTGCCAAAATTGTCGGCATTTTATTTGGCTGTTTCATAATAAGTGTGTATCTTTGCACCCGCTTACAAGAAGTTCGGGATGTAGCGCAGTTGGTTAGCGCACGCGTCTGGGGGGCGTGAGGTCGCTGGTTCGAGTCCAGTCATCCCGACTTAAAATGGGTTAAGATGTTGTCAAACAACATTTTAACCCATTTTTTGTTTATTATTTGCTTGATATCAACTCTGCCTCAAGCCGGAATATATAAAAAAAGCCGGCTCACCCGATAAACTAGGGGGAAGACGCTTTGATTCTATAGAAAATTTATACC
>OLGI01000394.1_pt1 | contig 45422 bp, 33 predicted proteins | sample 1605221 | NCBI WGS metagenome assembly OLGI01 (sample SAMEA3888915, study PRJEB22519) | human gut metagenome | biome: human gut; feature: human-associated habitat; material: faeces | place: Denmark | collected 2010 | reverse complement strand
CAATCTCGGTCGCAATCACACTCTTAGATGGAGTTCTGAAAAAAAGAATCATACTTATTTCTCTTTTTATATTGTTAATGTATTTATTCTTTCGGTAAGGATACATGGCCTATGTATCGCTTTTCGAGTGCAAAGATAATACAAATTAAAATAAGGACAAAATAAAACGCTTGTTTTTTTATATTTTTAGGTATGTTGCCCGGATTGTGTGCTTTCACAGTGCAGGAAAAGCTGCTGAATGGAGACGCTAATTTGTTAAAAATGAGTGAGAAAGATGAGAAAAACAGAAAAAGTGGTTAAAATTATCTAAATGGGTTTGACAAAAGTGGTTTATTCAAGTCTTATTCGTAACTTTGCAATTGGAAAGCAGCGGGTGGATTTTTATTCATCATGCAGCGATTCATAGTATTTAGTAATTCAGTAAAATATCACTATCATAAAAATTAAAAACCAGAAAATATGAAGCAGAACAAATTTTTAGTAATGGCTTTGATGGCTGGCGCATTGTTGGCCACAAGTTGTGCAAGTAAGAAGGAACTTCAGAATTGCCAGAACGAGAACAGAGAATTGTCAAGCAACTATCAGAATACAAAGGAGCAGTTGGCTGCTTCTCAAGCTCGTGTAACAACTCTCGAAGACCAGCTTGCTCAGATGAAGAAGGACTATAAGTCTATGCAGAATGCGCTCGACAAGAGTTTGAACAACGCAAGTCAGAACAACATCAGCATCGACAAGCTCGTTGACCAGATCAATGAGTCTAACCAGTACATCCGCCACTTGGTAGAGGTGAAGAGCAAGAGCGATTCTCTCAACATGGTTCTTACCAACAACTTGACCCGCTCTCTCAGCAAGGACGAGTTGAAGGAGGTTGACGTACAGGTAATGAAGGGTGTGGTTTACATCTCTTTGGCTGACAACATGCTCTACCAGAGCGGTAGCTATGAGGTTAACAGCCGTGCTCAGGAGACTTTGAGCAAGATTGCCAAGATCATCATGGACTACAAGGACTACGATGTACTCGTAGAGGGTAATACAGATAACGTACCAGTTAGCACTACAAGTGCCAAGATGAAGAACATCCGCAACAACTGGGACCTCTCTGCTCTCCGTGCATCTTCTGTAGTACAGTACTTGCAGGATCACTTCGGCGTAGATCCTAAGCGTTTGACCGCTGGTGGCCGTGGTGAGTACAACCCTGTAACTACCAACGATTCTGAGGTTGGCAAGCAGCGCAACCGCCGCACTCAGATTATCATCACTCCTAAGCTCGACCAGTTCATGGACTTGATCGACAAGGCTCCAGAGGGTGATAAGTAAATCGGAGACTTTTTAGAGTATCATAAGTAAAATTTAGGAAGCACCAGTGGGCTTAGGCTCATTGGTGCTTTTTTAGTATTACAGGTGCTTTTCTGTATAAATATGCTTAAAATAAGAAAGAAAGACTCAAAGTTCGTGTCGTTTTGAAAGAAAAATAGCGATTTTCTTTCTCTTTTGAGATTTATTTATTAATTTTGCAATCAAATTATTAAGCGCCCGTCGCTAAGTGGTTATAAATTGTAATTTATTAATAATACATATATAGGTATTTCGCTTATGGAAAAGATTCAGATGACAACTCCTTTGGTGGAGATGGATGGTGACGAGATGACAAGAATCCTCTGGAAGATGATCAAGGATGAACTGATCCTTCCTTTCGTAGATTTGAAGTCAGAGTATTATGACCTTGGTTTGCCTTACCGTGACAAGACCAATGATCAGGTGACTATCGATTCTGCTGAGGCTGCCAAGAAATATGGTGTAGCCGTAAAGTGTGCTACGATTACTCCTAATGCCCAGCGTATGGACGAATATCATCTCCACAAGATGTGGAAGAGCCCTAACGGAACTATCCGTAGCATCATGGATGGTACCGTGTTCCGTGCTCCTATCACGATTCCAAGCATTCACCCTTGCGTGAAGAACTGGGAGAAGCCGATTACCATCGCCCGTCATGCTTATGGTGATGTATATAAGAGTGTGGAAATCCGTGCTGATGAGCCGGGAGTTGCCAAACTCGTATTCGAGGGTAAGAGCGGAAAGAAGCAGGAGGTGGAGATTCACAACTTCGAAGGTGCTGGCGTTATTCAGGGTATGCACAATACCGATAAGAGTATCCGCAGCTTTGCTCATAGCTGTTTCAAGTTTGCCATCGATACCAAGCAGGATTTGTGGTTTGCTACCAAGGATACCATTTCCAAGACTTACGATGCACAGTTCCGCAAGATTTTCGAGGAAGTGTATGAGAGCGATTACAAGGAGAAGTTTGCAGAACTCGGCATTGAGTACTTCTATACATTGATTGATGATGCCGTGGCTCGTGTCATCCGCAGCAAGGGTGGATTCATCTGGGCATGTAAGAACTATGATGGTGATGTGATGAGCGATATGCTCAGTACTGCCTTCGGTTCTTTGGCGATGATGACCTCCGTATTGGTTTCTCCAGACGGCAAGTATGAGTACGAGGCTGCTCATGGCACAGTAACCCGCCACTACTACCGTTATCTGAAGGGTGAAGATACATCTACCAACCCAATGGCTACCATCTTTGCATGGAGCGGTGCGTTGAGAAAGCGTGGCGAGTTGGATGGCATTCAGGCATTGCAGGATTTCGGCGACCAGTTGGAGGCAGCTTGCTTCGAAACCCTGAACGATGGTATTGCTACCAAGGACCTTGTCAACCTGATGGAAGGTGTAGAGGCAAAGGCAGTCAACTCAGCCGGCTTCATTGCAGCCATCCGTGAGAGATTGGAGAAGAGATTAGCATAGTATGATTTGTATATATATATAATAAAGGTGACAAAGGCATAGAAACCTTTGTCACCTTTATTTTTTAGCGAAAACTAATTAACCGTTTACCTGCTTCTTGTATTCCTCAGACAACAAGTCAAAGAAATTATAGCCGATTACCTTGCAGATATGCATGAGCATACCTGTGTCGATAGTAGATTTGCTATAAATCTTATAAATGTTGGTTCTGTGGCAACCAAGTTGCTTTGCGAGCCATACTGTTGTTTTTCCTTGTCTTTTGAGTTCCTGTTTTATGCGTTCCCCAATGACCAAGGAGCAATTGTTAGTTTGATCTGTCATTTTCTTATTCTCTTTAAATACTAATAAATTCAATATGGATGCAAAATTACGAAATAAGATTGTAAACTAACGAATTTTTTGGTAGCTAATGTGACGACACGCTATTAAAAAAGTATAAATGCAGAAAACAAAAGAAATCCTTTCGTTTCATTTTGTTTGCTTACTGACACATTTTTCTCTATTTTCTGTCTTTTTTGTGTCTAATATGTTTCGGTTTACATTTTATACATAAGAAAAGTACAAATCATTTGTTGTACGTAATTGAAATTTCATAATTTTGCACCCAGAAAAAGATGATGAGTCTAAGAACTATGCGATGCGGCTACAGAAAGCTATACATTATTATATAATATAAGGCTTTTCTGAAAACGCGTAAGCAAACAAGATTTCTAAGACATTACAAAACAAAAATATATTGTATAAAGTAAAAGATAGTTTTATTATGAACCTCAAATTCCACTAATCCTATAGGTTGCGGATTTGAGGATAAATTTAAAATATAAGTTTAAGATGGTAAAGAATCTATTAAAGGCACACACGGCTGCCACGCCATGTTTGCCTATGCTGATAGCTCTTGTAGCACAATATAGCCGATACTGGCGCTCATCTAATTGTTGGATGTATGTCAAGTCGGTCTCTGAAAAGACTTCTGCTAGAATTTTTGTATTCATTATAACTGCCTGGTAATCAGTTGTAAAGATACAAATTTTCTGGCAGATTAAAGAATGTAAATAGTTAATAATCAATAAGTTATAAAGAAATTATGGTAAAGAAAAATTATAGTAAATTTGAGGTAAAGGAAGAGTTTGGAACTCTATCCTTTAACAATGTGTTACTTTATAGAGAGGACACAAAAATGTACCAAGTTATTTTTTAATCATTACTTACTACTTTTGCAGTCGTAAATAATACAAAATCGAGCGTTTAGCTCACTACAAATGTGAAGATTTGCAAAATATAAACCTGGCATATTTCTAAAACATATATATAAGTATTAAGTAAATTAAGTAAAAGATGAAAAAGGTTCTATTTACAAGCATTTTGTTACTTTCCGCCGTTTCGTTCGGAGGTAACATCTATGCACAAGACGCAACTGGTAGTAACGACACCGAAGTTACTACTCTTAGCGCAACTCAGCCTTCGGTGAAGTTTACGGCTGATGGTAATACTTTGACCATTTCTGGTCAAGGTGACTTAACTTCGTACAGGACTACAGATTGGTCAGCCAAAGTCTTCACAGCCAATGCGGTAGGTTTCGTGTTTACCGATGCAGATGGCAAAACGCCAGTTGCAGCAGGTGACTCATATAATGCTGGTAAGACTTATTATCATGCAGACTATAACTATACTAAGGTTTGGGAAGGTCAGCCTGTAGCTTGGAATCCTTATTTCGGCAATGTTACCGCAGAAAGAAGCTGGAAGGATAATAAGAAGGCAAATCTTTATATGGCAACTATAGATGCATATAATAAAAATGTAACTGTAGGTGATAAAGTTAGTGATAAAGTAAATTGGGATCAGGAAATTTTTGGTAATTGGAACTATACGACAATTGATGGTAAAGAATACGTAAAAGTAGTAGAAGTTACAGGAGAGGTTCCTACTTCTTCTGTGTCTTTTGATAATCTTCAGGCTAGTGGCATAAAACTTATTGAAGTATCGGAATTGCAATCTGATTTTATCAATACTAAAGTTACTTATCAGATTAAAGATAAGTTGTCTTTGTTCTTGTCTTCTGATGGAGGTAAAACACATAAGGGCTTGACTTCTGGAGTAGATTATGAGTGGACATCTGATGATGTTTTCTATCAGGGTACTGCGACTTATGCTGTAATCGAAGACAACAATGCGTTCTTTGATGAGCATACTGACTATGTCCAAGCTGATAATACAGAGATTTCTTTTAAAGAACTTCTGAGACGCAAGATATTGGAAGGTGTATCAGTGTATGATTACAATGCAAAAAAAGAAGTTGGTGTTAGCTCTTACACAACAGTTAAGTTTGTTAATAACGGCTCTGATCCTTTGTTGATTGACGCTGACGTAGTGCGTGAAATTTTGTATCCTACATCTAATGGTATGCTTACAACAAATGTCACAACTACTAAGCTAGATCTTGGGGAGGCAACTTTGAATGAGTTGAATGCTGACATATTTATACCATCACAAGACGAGTCTTACAAGTGTCATAAACTTGCGTTGAATGATATAACTTTCCCTAAAACAAAATTGACAAGTGTATATAGTGAAAGTACAAAGCAAGATGAGAATAAGATGGTTTTGCCAGCACAATTGTTGTCTAATATTACTCGTTATATTAAGACAGTATCTATCCCTGAAGGATATGATCGAATAGCAGATGGTGCTTTTTCAAATGAAAATAAACAAAGCGTGTTGGAAAATGTCAACCTGCCACAAGGTTTGACTCTTATTGGAAAGAATGCTTTCCAAAACTGCAATTATATCAAGAGCATCGAATTGAATGAAGGCTTGGAAAATATTGGCGATAGTGCTTTTTTTGGAACTACACTTGGGACAGTTAAATTCCCATCTTCATTGAAGATTATCAATGACTGTGCTTTTGCTAATTGCCATATTTACAATTTGAAGTTCAATGCCGGACTCAAATATATTGGTAATTCTGCATTCGCATTGTCTAATGAACATACAGAGGAAGTATTGGAAATTCCTGCTAGTGTGATTTATATAGGTCCTTATGCCTTTAATTTCCGCCAATATCAGGATGTGTATTTCTATGGGGAAAAGGCACCTTTAATGCCATTGGGATCATATAAACTAGATGCTAGTACTAAGGATTTGGGAACAGCTTTCCCTCAGCATACATTGAATGGAAATAATGGCTTTAATCCAATTCCTGAAGAAGGTGAGGAAATAACGGGAGACGATACAAAATCTGGCTATGCTAACCGTGAAAATTACAAAAATCATGGCGTTTACTTGTGTATGCTTCATTATCCTAAAGGGTTGAGTGATGAAAATCGTGACACCTATACAGATATCAGTAGAGTGTACAAAACTTATAGAACTGCTGATGGTAAGTTTATTGCTACTGACACTGGTACAGATGAAGCTACAGACAAAGTCGGTGAAGAAGAAAAGGATGAGATACTTAATGCAGGTCTTTGCCATTCCTCTAAGAAAGTTACATGGGGATATGCTGATACATATTTGGGAGAGCAATATATTTGGCCTAGCCATTCTCAATTCAATAGAGCATATTGTACAGCATCACATAGCGTTAAATGGGATGGTGTAACTCCTGTTACTTGTGACTTATCATCAGAAGAAATTGCAGCGTTAAAGTATGCTGGATATGATACAAGTGAATCAAACTTGGACGAACTGAAGAAAATTGCACATATGGGTACTCGTCAGTTTGTCCTTGCTAATGCAGATGCCTTTGTGGATGACAAGCCGGAAGAGGAGCCTACTTATCCTATTAATATTAAGGGCGGTCAGTGGTGGACCATCTGTGTTCCTTTCGATATGACCAAGGAACAGGTTGACAACGTGTTTGGTCCAGGAACTCATGTTTGTCGTTTCAACAAGGTTGAACGTGTGGTAAACAGTGAGAAAAAAGAAAAATCCATCAAGTTGTTCTTTACAAATGATGTGTATGTACATAAGAGTACCAAGGACAAGGAAGGTCATTATACAACAAGCACTGGAACTTCTGTAGCAGATGATGATATTGTGATTTATGCGCATGAATCCTATATGATCTATCCTACAAAGAACAATGATGATGCCAATAATATGTACAACATCAGCGATTATACTTTGGTTACTGGCTCTCCACTTCCTACTCTTGTGAAGGCGACCGAACAGTTCACTGGTGGAGCTAAAGAAAGCGCTTCTGGTGATACAAGTTGGAATAAGGAATATCGTTTTGTAGGTAATTATCAAACAGAGGTAGCTGTAGCAGCTTCTGAACAGGGTAATAGCTCAGAAGAAGCTGTAGCAAGAGATATAAAGAATGTCTTTGTTCCTCAATATAGCTACATCTATGCCAAGAAGAATGGTACACCTAAAGCTCAGTTCTGGTTCTATACAGGAACACAGATGTTGTGGGGTGCCAACAAGTGTGTCGTACAGGCTACAGCAAGAGATGGTGGTCAATCTGATTATAAAACCTATTTCGGTGGTAATGGTTCTGCTCGAGCAAAGGAATTGTCTTTCTTTGGAAATGATGATGAGGTCACTGGTATTGAAAATGTAGAAATCATTGCAGGTAACGAAAATGACACTCAGATAGTTTACAACTTGAACGGTCAGGTTGTCAATGGCAATTTAAACAGCCTTCAGAAGGGTATTTATATTAAGAATGGTAAGAAGTTCATGGTGAAATAATCCATGAACTATCTTCTAAGAACATATTATTTTATGAATTTACAGCTAAAAAGATGAAAAAAATATATTTAAAACCAGTCACCCTCCTCATTCATGCCGAAGTAGCTAACATACTTGCGGGGAGTGGTGATTTTAGCGGAAAAAGTACTACAGAATTTGGTGGTGGATCAGATGGTTCTGATAACAAGGTGACCACTGAAAATGGAACTGGAGGTGACGGAGATTTTGAAGGAGGATTATGTTCCAAAGGCTATAATGCCTGGGAAGCATGGGATGAGTTTTAAACCATTTACACTTTTATTTAATAGATTGCATTTATATTTGTGATGAAGTCAGGGTGTTTGTCGATGAGGACAAGCACCCTGTTTTGTCCACCGCAGTGTGCAGACGATTTTGACCGGAAATGACTTTGACCAAATGACCGCTTTCGTGTTTTGGCATGGTCTGTAAAAGGGTGGTGCGCTTACGACCCAAGCCGGTCGTCTATGATGACCAAGCCCGGTCTTCATTTACGACCAACCTCGGTCGTCATAGACGGCAAAATCCGGCCATCAAGGAAGGCAGATGGCAATCCGGTCATTTGGTCAAAGTCATTTCCGGTCAAAATCATTTGAAGGAATCTGGCAACTATGATTCCCGTCACACTTTTTACTTGCTTTTGAAATGAAATTGTAATAGAATGTAATGCGTGTTACAGATTTTTTGTCGTATCTTTGCACCCGAGGAAAGACCTCAGGCTATATATACATTATTATATATTATAAAGATGGACGAAAAGAACTATAAAATCCTTGTGGTGGATGATGAACAGGACCTCTGTGAGATTCTGAAGTTTAACTTGGAAACCGAGGGGTATCAGGTGGAAACTGCCAACTCGGCTGAGGAAGCTCTGGAGAAAGACATTGCTTCCTTCGACCTCTTGCTGCTCGATGTGATGATGGGAGGTATGAGCGGATTCCAGCTGGCGAAGAAACTCAAGGAGAATGTGGCTACGGCTCAGATTCCTATTATATTCCTGACGGCTCGCGATACCGAGAACGATACCGTTACTGGTTTCAATCTCGGTGCTGACGACTATATCTCCAAACCTTTCTCTATCCGTGAGGTGATGGTGCGTGTGCGTGCTGTCATCCGTCGTACTGCCGATAAGCAGGGCAAGGATGCTGAACCTACCGTCATCAGCTATCAGGGATTGGTGCTCAATATCGACAAGAAGACGGTGAGCATCGATGGAGAGGATGTGCCTTTCACCAAAACGGAATTTGAATTGCTCCGACTTCTCCTGGAAGAGAAGGGAAGAGTGTTCTCCCGCCAGGAACTCATCGACAGGGTATGGCCTAAGGATGTGCTCGTGCTCGACCGCACGGTGGATGTCAACATCACCCGTATGAGAAAGAAAATCGGTAAGTTCGCAAAGTGCATCGTCACCCGACTTGGCTTCGGATATTATTTTGATGCGTGATAAGAAAGGATTTTATTTATGCTGAAAATACAAAAAACGAAATCTAAGGTTGGGCGAAAACTGTATTTTATGGTGCTGACGGTGTTCCTTGTGTTCGCTGTCAGTTTTATCATGTTCCAGCAGACTCGTGAGAAACAGTTTAAGATCAGTTCGCTCACGATGAAACTGGAAAACTACAATGCCCTCTTGGAGGAGGACCTCTCGCTGGCTCATGACAGGGGAATCATCTTGAGCAATGGCGATAGTCTGGAGACGCTGCCCAGCGTGAGTCGCTCGAAACTCGTCGTGGCGGAAACCAAACTGAATGCTTTCATCCGTGAACATGAAAGCAAGGATCTGCGTGTCACGCTGATAAGGCCCGACGGCAAGGTGGTGTACGACAATATGAGCAAGCACTATGACCGTTTTGCCAATCACTTGAACCGCAAGGAGATACAAGAGGCGCTGAAGAATGGACAGGGATCGAGCGTGGAACGAGAGTCGAAGACCCTGAAGCAGGATTACTTCTATGTGGCTTCCTATTTCCCTGCCGACTCTATCATCATCAGAAGTGCCTTGCCTTATAATGATGATCTCTCTAAATCGCTGCAGGCTGACCAGCATTACATCTGGTTTGCCGTTTTCGCCATTATCATCCTGACCATCGTACTCTACCGGTTCACCCATCGGTTGGGCAAGAATGTGGCCAAGCTCCGCATCTTTGCCTACAAGGCTGATCACAACGAGAGCTTAGAGATAGAGGATCTGGCGAAATTCCCGGATGATGAACTGGGTGAAATCGCTGAACGCATCATCAAGATGTATAAGCGTATCCAGACCACCCGAAGGGAACAGGATATCCTGAAACGGCAACTGACGCAGAATATCGCTCATGAACTGAAGACTCCGGTGGCGAGCATACAGGGCTATCTGGAGACGATACTCGACAATCCGCATATCAGCGAGGAGATGAAGGAGCAGTTCCTGCAGAGATGTTATGCGCAGAGCGAACGGCTTACCTCCCTGCTGAGAGACATCTCGACGCTGAACAGACTGGACGACGGTTCGGACATGATAGACTTCGAGGCGGTGGATATCACGAAGATGGTGAGAGACATCATGAGGGAAACGGCGCTGGAAAGGGAGGAGCACAAGATGGGGTTCCACAATCTGCTGCCTGAGCGCATCGTGGTGAAGGGAAACCGCAGTCTGCTCTATAGTGTGTTCCGCAATCTTACTGATAATGCCATTGCCTATGCCGGTGACGGAACGACCATCACGCTGGAGGGTAAGGAAATAGGCAACAAGTGGCACTTTGTCTTCAGAGATAATGGTCAGGGTGTGCCGCAGGAGCATATCGCCCGCCTCTTCGAACGCTTCTACCGTGTGGATAAGGGAAGGAGCCGGAAAATGGGTGGAACGGGACTGGGGCTTGCCATCGTGAAGAATGCCGTGCTGCTGCATGGTGGAACCATCCGGGTGAATAACTTGCCGGAGGGTGGTTTGAAATTTGAGTTTACTATCAAGAAATAAATCTTAAAAGTCGCAAGGAGTTTCGTCTTTGCGATTTTTTTTATGTACCTTTGCATCTCTATTAACAATAATATAATGATGAATCAATTTACTAAGATTATCGCAGCGCAGCTCAAACTGAGAGAGCAGGCTGTCGAAAATACATTGGAACTGCTCGAAGAGGGCTGTACTATCCCTTTCATCTCCCGATACCGTAAGGAGAAGACGGGTAATATGGACGAGGTGAACATTGAAGCCATCGCCCAGGCTAACGATAAACTCAAGGAGATGGCGAAACGTAAGGAAACCATTCTCAAGACGATCGATGAACAGGGAAAACTGACGGATGCACTCAAGAAGCGTATCGAGGAATGCTGGGACGCTACGGAACTGGAAGACATTTATCTGCCTTTCAAACCGAAGCGCAGAACCCGTGCACAGATTGCTCGTGAGGCGGGATTGGAACCTTTGGCACAAACTCTGCTCTTCCAGCGTGAACGTAATATCATGCAGGTGGCTAAGAAATATGTGGGTGACAAGGTGGCTGATGTTGATGCTGCTATTCAGGGCGCCAAGGATATCATCGCTGAAATGGTGAACGAGAGCGAGGAAAGCCGCAATGCCATCCGTGGGGAGTTCAGACGTGGCGCCATCATCACTTCTAAGGTGGTGGCTAAGAAGAAGGATGAGGAAGAGGCTCAGCGATTCTCTGATTATTTCGACTTCTCGGAACCTCTGAAGCGCTGTTCTTCTCATCGCCTGTTGGCTATGCGTCGTGGAGAGGCTGCCGGTATTCTGCGTGTCAGCATCTCTGCTGATGACGAACAGTGTACGGATAAGTTGAAGCGCCATTACGTACATGGTTATGGGGAATGTCAGACCTTGGTAGGCGAGGCTGTGGATGATGCTTTCAAGCGTCTGCTGAAACCGAGTATCGAAACGGAGTTTGCTGCATCAAGCAAGTTGAAGGCTGACGAGGAGGCTATTCTGGTATTCGCTGAAAACCTGCGCCAGTTGCTCTTGGCAGCTCCGCTCGGACAGAAGAGAGTAATGGCAGTGGATCCAGGTTTCGCCAATGGTTGCAAGACGGCCTGTCTGGATGCACAGGGCAATCTCATCCATCATGAAATCGTATTTCCTCATCCTCCTCGCAGCAAGCGCAGCGAGGCTACTGCCGCTCTGCAGCGCATGGTGAAGATGTATCATGTGGAGGCGATGGCTGTGGGCAATGGTACGGCGAGCCGTGAGACGAGCGACTGGCTGCACGAAATCGCTTTCGATCATCCTGTGGATATCTATGTGGTAAGCGAGGATGGTGCTTCCATCTATTCGGCTTCCAAGATAGCCCGCGATGAATTCCCGGATGAGGATGTGACGGTGCGTGGTGCGGTTTCTATCGGCCGTCGCCTGATGGACCCTCTGGCGGAGCTGGTGAAGATTGATCCTAAGAGCATCGGTGTGGGACAGTATCAGCACGATGTGGATCAGAGTCAGTTGAAGAAAAGTCTGGATACGGTGGTGATGAGCTGCGTGAACTCTGTGGGTGTCAATCTGAATACGGCTTCGCAGCATCTGTTGACCTATGTGAGTGGTCTGGGTCCTACGCTTGCCAAGAATATCGTGGAGTATCGCAGGGAGAATGGTGCTTTCGCTTCCCGTGCCCAGTTGAAGAAGGTGCCTCGTCTGGGTCCTTCGGCTTACGAGCAGTGTGCTGGTTTCTTGCGTATTCCTGGTGCCAAGAATCCACTCGATAATAGTGCCGTGCATCCAGAACGCTATGCGCTGGTAGAGACGATGGCGAAAGATCAGGGCGTGACGGTGAAGCAACTCGTAGAGGACAAGGCTCTGCAGAAGAAGATAGATATCAAGAAATATGTGAGCAAGGAGGTGGGTATGCCTACCTTGACTGATATCATGGCTGAGTTGGACAAGCCTGGACTGGATCCTCGTGGCGAGGTGGAGAAATTTGAGTTTGATGCTTCCATCAAGACGATTGAGGATTTGCAGGAGGGCATGGTGGTGCCGGGCATCGTGACCAACATCACCAAGTTTGGTGCCTTTGTGGATATAGGTGTTCACAATGATGGTCTGGTTCATGTTTCTCAGATGGCAAACCGCTACATCAGCGATCCTTCAGAGGTAGTAAAACTCCATGAGCATGTGATGGTTCGTGTGGCTGAGGTGGATTTGAAGCGCAAGCGCATCGGACTCTCGATGAAGAATGTTAAGTAAATTGTAATATGGACAAATCTCTTATAGATGATAAGCAGGAAATGGCTGAGATCGGACGTGACTGTATCGAGTCGGCTTATTGCTTTATTCACCAGAAACTTCGTGTATATGAATTTTCCAACAACCCTACGCAGCGGGATGATATCGAATACGCAATTGCTCAGTATGTGGAGGGAATGAATCCGGCATTGTTTCAGTTGCTTGCTGGCGGTAGGAAAGAGTTCTTGCTCGATCATACCAGATTTGAGGAGGATATGCGCGAGGCACAGGAAAAACTTGAGGGAATGATGTAATGTCATTCCCTTTTTTTCTATTCTTTTTCTCTTAGCCCACATTGCAGCAGCCTTTAGTAACTACTCAGCACCCCTATTGAAAACTTTGAATAGAAAAGTCTTGAAATATGAAATAGGCTTCGTAAGCAGTTGAAGCCTATTGCATTATTCTGATAGAAACTATAAAAAATATAGTTGACCACTTTAAACTTTATTAATAATATACGTTGACTCACAGTATTAACGTAACAACTCATGACAATATGGGTTAATTTTGATGTTGCAGACGGAAAATCGCCGTCTTGAAATGGAATGTAATTAGCTGATTTTCAATGATATAACTTGTGTGAAATCTGCAAGACCTAACGATGCGCTTTATTAGCACCTAACGATGCGCATCATTAGCACCTAAGGAAGCGCATCATTAGACCTTAATAAAGCGCTTTCTTATAGTTTATACTTGCGCTTCTATTGAGAACTTGCCAAAGGGTATAGCAAAGGGGCGAGTTTCGGGAATGCAACCTCTACCCCTGAAGTTCTTTCAGCCATCCCCATGTCGCTTTGGAATGTGGCTTTAGAGCTTCACGTGGGCAGATGCTATTCTCCATTATTAGGTCCTCTTTCCGACCTTTTCGTCTTCCTCTCCGGTTTGCTGATTACGCTGGTTTTGCTTTGGCTATATTATTCTGCATCGGCGAAAGAAGAGCTCCAAACTTCCTCGGAAATCTCTCTAACCAAATCTATCTTTGCCCATTGCTCAGCATCGGTCAGTTTATTGCCGATTTCACAAGAGGCAAAACCGCATTGAGGACTGAGACTTAAGCGATTGAGAGATATATACTTGGCAGCTTCGTGGATTCTGGCGATAACCGTAGCCTTATCCTCCAACACCGGAGATTTTGAGGTTACCAAACCCAGAACCACCTTCTTGCCATCTGCCACATATTTCAAAGGCTCGAAACCGCCCGAACGCTCATCGTCATACTCCAGATAGAAGGTATCCACATCCTCATGAGCAAAAAGATAAGGAGCTACGGCATCGTAGGCACCCTTGGTAGCATAGCAGGAATGATAATTGCCACGGCATACGTGGGTGTTGATGGTCAACCCCTCAGGTTTGCCCTCGATGGCAAGGTTGTTCACCTTCAGATACTGCAGGGCTTCCTGCTCTAGGGTAAACCCTGTACCCACCTTAGCCTTCCAGTAATCACTATCCACAATCATTCCCCAGGTACAGTCATCTAACTGAACGGTGCGGCAACCGGCTGCATAAATTTCCTGGAAGAAGGTGCGATAGGCCTGGGCAATATCCTCTATCAGCTGGGTGGTGTTAGGATAGAACTTGCGGGTATTCTCGGCATTCTTGCCACGAAACAGTTCGGCAAGAAACTGTGCAGGAGCAGGAACCGTCTGCTTTGCCTCGAAGATATACTCGCCCTTGGCATCCAACTCCTCAAACTGCTTTACAAACAGGAAATCCTTGATAAAAGGATGATTCTCGCCGGTAATCTTGCCGGTCAGTTGGATAGAACCCTTGGTTGTTTCCTCGCCATGGAACTGGTAACCATGCTCCAGTTCGATATGCTCCACGCCATTGAATCCCCACATAAAGTCGAGATGCCAATAGCTGCGGCGGAATTCGCCATCGGTGATATAAGGCAGGCGATGCGCCTTCTGCTGCCTGATAACCTCTGTAATCAGACGGTCTTCTACAGCGCGGAGGTCGGTGGCAGAAATCTGTCCAGCTGCAAACTTAGCTCTTGCTTCCTTCAACTCTGCAGGGCGCAAATAGCTGCCCACTGCCTCAAAATGTATATTTCTTACGTTACTCATTGTTTTATCTCCTATATTTTTAAATGATGAATGACTCTTGATTTGCCATTATCTGATGATAAACGGTTCTTTGCATCCGGAATTGCGGTTGCAAAGGTAAGAAGAAGAATTTTATCTTCCAAATATTCTCCGTAATTCAGAAAAATATACTATCTTTGCAGCGAATTAAGCAAATCAGCAGAATATTATTCTGCAGGAACAGGTAAAAGCAGAAATAAAGAAACAATGGCTACAGAAGAAAATCTCGACGAAATCGACATCAAGATACTCAAGTTGTTGCAGCAGAACTCCCGACTCACCGTGAAGGAACTTGCCGCAAGAGTCAACCTCTCTCCTTCTCCAACCTTTGAACGGCAGAAGCGGCTGGAACGAGAGGGATACATCCTGCGATATGGAGCCATCGTAGACCATCACAAGATGGGACACAACGTAATCGTGCTCTGTAATATCCGGCTCAAGCAGCACACCCATGATCTGATTCAGCAATTCATGGATACCGTGCAGACCATCGACCAGATAACGGAGTGCTACAACACCACCGGCGATTATGACTTCCAGATCAAGGTCTATGCCCGCGATATGAAAGCCTATCAGGACTTCATGCTCAACACGCTGGGAAATATCGAATGCATCGGAAGCCTGCACAGTATCATCGTGATTGGTGAAATCAAGGATTCGCATTATATTCCCGTAGCAAAATAAGGAGGAACGTGATGACAGCAAAAAAGTTATTTATGATATGCCTGCTTCTTGCCGGCCTTTTCTGTCTTCCAGCCGAGGCACAGCATCCTGGAGAAACCGTCAGCCCCCAAACCATCAGGAAACTGGGCGAGAAGCATTTCTTCTCTCTTTCCCCTATCTCAGATGATATCTTCCGTCTGATGCGGGGGAAGACATACAAGAAGAACTGTACCGTGGCAAGAAGCGAACTGCGATACCTTAGATGCCTGCATGTTGACAAGGACGGCAGAAACATCGTAGGAGAAATGGTGTAATGAGGTGCACGGTCTTCTATCAAAACTTTGTCATAAAGATGCTTGGCAGCATCTTTGGTAATAGGGTGATTCAATTTAGTTTGAAATTATGTTGCCAAAATGTTGGCAATTTCTAGAAAAGAAAAATCCTAACCGCTTATTATCAAGCAGTTAGGATTTTCTTCAGTGCGCCTGATAGGACTCGAACCTACACGGCCTGAACCACTAGATCCTAAGTCTAGCGCGTCTACCAATTTCGCCACAAGCGCATTTGTGAGTGCAAAGATACAATAAATATTTGAATAAAAAGAAGAAATGTGCAAAAAAAGCGGTTTTGTTTGTTTTTTACGAGAAATAATTGTACTTTTGCAGACAAATGTTATACTTTACAGGTAAACTAAAAATAATCATGATGAAAAAAATGAATTTGTTATTGATGGCAACAATGCTGAGCGCAGTTGTCTTTGCAGGAAATGGAAAGACTTCTACTACTCTTCCTGTTGAGGGAGAGGTGGTGAAGGCATCTCATCCTATGATTCAATATATGGGACGTGTAAGCTTCGGAAAGAATCCGGATGTGGCTAGCTTTAATTACCCTGGTACTACTATTGAAGCAAACTTCCAGGGTTCTTCCTTGAAGATGATGTGCCGTCCGATGACGGGCTATTTCATGGCACAAGTTGATGGCAGTGAACCTTTTAAGGTTGGATTCAATGCAGAGCGTGATTCGGTGGTTACACTGGCCACTGCCTTGCCAAAGGGTGTGCATCATGTGAAGGTGATGTATGTAATAGAGGGATTATTCCGCAACCCGGAGTTCCGTGGATTTGTGTTGGATAAGGGGTGTAAGCTCGTTGAGGCTCCTGCTTTATCTGATAGAAAGATAGAGTTCATTGGTAATTCCATCACTTGCGGATATGGAGTGGAGAGCATTGGAATGAGTGATCCTTTTGAGGATGAAACGGAGAACCACTGGCTGACTTATGCCAATATCGTGAGTGATAGCTTGAAGGCGCAGCATACATCGATTTCCCGCAGTGGTATTGGCGTATATCGCAACTATGATGGTCCTAAGACGGGTTCTGTGGAGAATATGCCTTGGCAGTATGAATATACCTTATTTAATAAGCACGATGAGAAATGGGATTTTGCCAAGTATCAGCCGCAACTGGTTTGCATCAACCTAGGTACCAATGATCTTTCTACGGATAATTATGATATTCAGCTTTATGAGAAGAATTACCGCATGTTCCTTACTACCGTGAGAAGCAAATATCCTGATGCCAAGATTGTGCTCCTGACAGGTCCTATGCTCGGGGAGAAGGAGAGTAGTGAGCAGAGAGCTGCACTTGACAGAATCTGCGCAGAAGCCAACAAGAGCGGTTTTACCTTGGCGAACAAGACGGTAGTGGATAAAAGAGGCAAGGTAAAGAAGGCGAAGAAGCAGGGAGATAAGGAGATTTATCGCTTCGACTTCTCGTTCCAGAAAGGTGACTTGGGATATGGTGCCAGCTGGCATCCTAGCAAGTTGCAGCATCAGAAAATGGCAAAGGAATTGTTGCCATTCCTGAAAAACTTGATGAACTGGTAGATATAAGACCACTGAAAGCGATTTCTCTTTTGGTTTTGATAAAAATAGAATAAAATTATAGTAACAATGAACACAAAGAATCTATTATTGTTGGCATCTTTTGCTTTTGCGATGCCATTGTCTGCGCAGAGTCCTCAGGAGGATTTCAAGCGCGACATTACGCTCTCTGCAAGTAACTACGTGGCTTATCGTGGTCCTCAGAAGCAACTTACTCCTGCTCCTAAGGGATACAAACCATTCTATCTGAGTCACTATGGTCGCCATGGCTCACGCTATATGATAGGAAATAAGGCCTACGATGTGCCTTACTTCTCTTTGCTCAAGGCGAAGCAGGAGGGTAAACTGACTGCCAAGGGTGAGGAAACATTGGAAAAAGTTAAACTGATACGTGATGATGCTAAGGGTAGGGATGGCGAACTGACGCCGCTCGGAGCTATCCAGCATCAGGGAATTACCAAGAGAATGATGGAGCGATTCCCGGAGATTTTTGCAGGTAAAACCAATATCGAGGCGAGAAGTACCGTTGTTATCCGATGCATTCTCTCGATGGAAAACGGTCTGCAGCAGATGCTTCGCATGAATCCTCAACTCCATATCTTCCATGATGCCAGTTATCACGATATGTATTATATGAACCTGTCGGATAAGCGATTGGACAGTTTGAAGAATTGTATCGGAAGAAAGACGGTGCAGGAGGAATTTACCAAAAAGCACGACTGCTATGACCGCGTGATGAAGGAACTCTTCAACGATCCGTACTGGGTGAAGCAGAATATCAATCCGCGCGACCTCAACTGGAAACTCTTTGAGATGGCTGGGGCTATCCAGGGTACTGAACTGCGTGGCAAGGTTTCTCTCTACGACCTCTTCAATGAGGAGGAAATCTATCAGAATTGGGTGGTAAGCAATTCCTGGTGGCAGATGTCATACGGATATTCTCCTTATACAGGTGCCGAACAGCCTTATTCTCAGCGCAATCTCTTGAGAAATATCATCGAGAAGGCTGACAGTTGCATCGCTCTCCAGCATCCGGGTGCTACGCTGAGATATGGTCATGATACGATGGTGACTCCGCTTACCTGTCTGCTCAACCTGAATGGTTATGGTGCGCTTATCAAGGATCCTGAGAATATTGCCAAAATGTGGTTTGATTATAAGATTACTCCGATGGCAACCAACCTGCAGTTTGTCTTCTATCGCAATCAGAAGAAGCCGAATGATGTCTTGGTGAAGGTTCTTCTGAATGAGGATGAGGCTACCTTGCCTATCAAGAGTGATGTGGCTCCTTATTATCATTGGAATGATTTTAAGGCATATTGCATGAAAAAGCTGGACTCTTATCCAATGCAAAGAGACGACAAGAAAATCATTAGATAGAAATAGGAGAGATTATAACATATGGAACTATCTACTTGTTTTGCAAGCCCGGAGATTTACTATTCCTTGGCTTGCTTTACTTATATTTTATCAGGTGTGTTCGGTGCCATTATAAGATGGTGCCACATGTGCCATCCTTATAGTGAACAAGGCGACTACTTCTACCCTGCACGCCGCCAAGTAACCTTCTTTTATGGAGCTGTAGTCTTACAGTTTCCATATGTGCTATGCCCATCAGATCCTGACGCTTGGTTTTTCGCACGAAGTTTCGGAATCATCTTTTACCCTATCTGCTTTGCAGTTTTGTTCTTCCGATATTTTCGAATGAACACTATATGCAATATACAAGACTTGAATAAGAAAACCCTCTACAACCTACTCTTCATCTTGCCCTTTCTTCTTTTGATTGTGATGTTTTTCTTTGTAATATTTCGTAATGGAGATGTCTTTACCCCCCCCCTATCAAAAGGAATGGGAATATGGATTGGGCGGCATTAGCCTTTTACTCTCCTACGGCTTTATGAGAGAATGTTGGTGGTTAAGTCGTAAATTGGATAATTTCAACATACAGAATTATTCCAATGAAGATGACTTTCCTTATGCTTTTGCCAAGAAAGTATTTAGGCTTCCACTCATAGGTTTTACTATCATGTGGATAGTCTTTCTTTCGGAAAGTCGCGAGGTCTATATGTGTGTAAACATCCTCATGGCTATGTTCATGGTGTTTTTTCTTTGCCAGATTCTCCATCCCAACAAAGCCATACGCTCTCCTTTGGTGAAAGAGGAACAGGAATGTATGGAAAAGGAATGCCTTGAAAATATAATGCGGCGAAACGAGGATTTTAAACCTGACAATTCTGCCTCGTCCGAAACAGACGAAAAAGTAAGTTCTTGCCAAAAGGTAGTTTTAGATGTGGAGGGTGGCATCGACAAGGAAGCCCTGCTAAAGCAGATGGCAGAGAAGGATTGGGAAGCCGTAAAGAAAGAGGTACTTACCATCGTGAGCCGTCGCTACTTAGAGCCAAGTCTGAAGCGAGTGGACGTCATTCGTGATGTTACCCTGATGAAACATACCCTGGCTGGCACTTTCATTACCCAGGTGGGTTTTTACAAGTTAGTAAATGCCTTTCGTGTTCGACATTATGAGAGATTGATGGAGACATCCAACTCAAATCTGAGTCAGGACATGGCTGCAGAGCTGTGTGGATTCAAGAACCGTTGGGCACTTTCTAACGCTCGCAAGCGTTTGGAAGGTTTTGACTATAGTTTGATAGAAGAATATGTTTCATAAAGATATTTGATAAACTATTTTATTTGTACAAAGGTGTGGTGTTCTCCGCACCTTTTTTTTTGTTGTTTTGCTATTTCTCACCACTAAAAATTACACCAATACTTACATTTCAATGTGCTTTTTCTGTGAATATGAGGCGGATTTAGTTAAAAGATGTATAATCCAACGCACGTTCACGTGGAAAAACTGATATTCACGAGAAAAAACTCACGTTCACCACACTTTGAGATTATTTTCATAAATTTGCAAGCGTTGACTATGACACGACAAGGTCATCAATAAAAAAAAGTAAAAGATTATTAACTTTGCTTCTGATTGCTTTATATTGGAATGTGGATGTAATTGTGAGTTATTTCATGTTTATATTAAGGTATAAGTAAATTAAAGAAGTTTTAAACCTAAAAGATTATGAAAAAGAAAATTTATCCAATGCTATTTGTCGCAGCCTTGAGCCTGTCGGCATGTACGGAGGTTTTAGAACCTAACGTGGACTATGGTGGAAACACATTCATCAACGACTATTCAGCGTTGGTCGATGCTGTGAACAACCTAAACAAGACTTTACAAGAGCGTTTTGATGCTCTCAATCAACTGCTGAAGAGCAATATGGTAGATATCAAACTTGCCATTGACTCCAACACGGGTGCCATCAAAGTTCTCAGCGAGAAGACAGAGCAAGGATTGAAGGACGTGAACACCTCCATATTCAATGGATTCACTACTCTTTCTGGCAAAATTGACGAACAGGGCAAGAGCATTGTTGTTGCCATGAACAACAACGGTGAGTTGCTGCGTCTCCAGATTGACGAGACAGGCAAGTTGCTCTCTACCTCTTTGTTGAACTCAACGGATGCCATCGTGAAGGCCATCAACGACCAGACGAAGTCGTTGGAGGAGCGCTTCGCCATCTTGGACGCTTCCTTGAAGGCTGGCTTTACCGATGTGAAGGTCAGCGTAGATAAGAATACAGGCGCCATCACCTTGTTGGATAAGAATACAAACGCAAGCCTTGAAAAGATTAACGGTTCGTTAACAGATGGCTTTAAGTTGCTCAAAGAGCAAATTTCTACGACAGGCAATGATGTCATCTACGCATTGGACAACAACGGCAACTTGCTCCGTGTTGAATTGGGCAAGCAGCAGGAGGCTCTCAGTGCCACCATCGTAGGTCAGACAACCAAGCTCATCGCTGCCATCAATGACCAAACCAGCACTTTGGACAAGCGCATTAAAGCCTTGAGTACCGTAGTGGAGACTGGTCTGAAGAATGTTGTGGTCAGCGTAGATAAGAACACAGGTGCCATCACGTTGCTCGACAAGAATACACAGGTAAGCCTCAATGGTATCAACATGTCCTTGGGTAAGATTGACGGAACTTTGATTTCTGGATTCCAGGCTATCAAGACAGAAATTTCTACCACAGGTGGTAACATCATCACAGCATTGGACAACAACGGCAACTTGCTCCGTCTGGAACTTGACAAGCAGCAGAAACTTCTCAGTGCAACAATCGTGACTCAAACTGACAAGCTCGCCAAGGCTATCAACGACCAAACTGCATCTTTGAGTAGCCGATTTGAAGCACTCACCACAGCTCTTTCTACAGGTTTGGCAGATATCAAGGTGGAGATTGACAAGAACACAGGTGCCATCAAGACCTTAGATACAAATACACAAGCAAGTTTGGGTACTCTCAATACGACTATTTTGAATGGCTTCAACAAATTGAACGAGACCGTGGACGACAAGGGCAACAAGATTGTCACAGCCATTGGTACACAAACTGATGCCATCGGTACACAAACAGAAGCTATCAAGAAGCAAGGTAAGTTGCTGCGCATGACTATCACGAAGTCTGGTAAACTGATAGCAACAGAGATTGTAGGTAGCATCAATACATTGAATGCAACTCTTGCGAGTCAGAATGCTTTGTTGGAATCTAAGTTGGATGCTATCAACACCGCCATCTCAAGTGGTTTGGCAAAGGTGACAGCAGAGGAAAGGAGGATCGGCAGGACGCTCTTGTTTGGCTTAACTGCCATCAACATCCAGTTGAAAGGTACCAACACTGAGTTGCAAAACGCAAATGCTCAGTTGAAGACACTGAACACCACCTTGAAGGATCTCAACAAGAACTTAGTATCTGGCTTCAAGACGGTGGGGAATAGCATCAATAAGATGTCTGGTGAATTGTCTGTCAAACTTGCCGACAACACGACTGCTATCGTCAATATGGAAGGCAGCATGAAGAATAATCTCAAGAGCCTGAAGGACGCTGTAGATAAGCAGGGAGGCGATATCGTTACCGCTATCGGCAAGAACGGAGAAGTAGTTGTTGCTGCTATCGACAAGAACGGCGATGTTATCAGCACGGCCATTACAACCCAAGGTGGTGCTATCAAGGATGCCATCAGCGACAATACCAAACAAATCGGTCTGAAGATTGTTGGTGTCGTAGATGCTATCACAAAGCAGACCGCAGACCTCAACAAGGCTATAAAAGATGGTACAGCTTCCGTGGTTGCTTCCAATGGTGAATTGAAGACTGCTATCGAAAAAGCCATCAAGTCACTGGAGAGTAAGCAGGACGCAAACGCCAAGACGCAGATTGAACTCTTGAAAAAGATGCTGGCTGACAATGGTATCTATAAGAATCCAGACGACAAATCTTCCATCTATGTAGATCCACGTTTGTGGGAGGCAATCCAAAATGGTGATCTCCGTGAAGTCATTGCCAAAATGCTGACTGTAGCAGAAGAACCATCTCTTACCTATTCTGCCGCATACGCTATACGTGATAATGAATTGGCGAATGTATCCATCGAGATTTGGTTAGAAAAAATAGGAAATGGCCCTGCTACATTAGCTGCTGGAACTCTCCAACCAATGGATTTGGCCAATGGCAAGCAGGTAATACGAGTGACTAAGGTTATTCCTTATATAACATATCGTTTTACTTCTTCTGACAAAAAGATCGTGAGGATAAATTACATTGATTCTAATGGAAAATTAGCAATGAATTCTTATGATACGGAGGTAACAAAGACATTCACAACATACGCTAATGGCATTATCACCTCTCTTGTGAAGTGCAACATTTATCTTGAGCCAAATGCGACTGTAACCAGCATACCAGAATATACTTGGCCAGAGTAGAAACTTAAAGCTTGGAGATTATGAAAATGAAACGTTTAACTATAGTGGCGGCCGTCATAGCGACGGCTACCACACTTCAAGCCCAGACCTACAATGATACGGTGCGAACCCACACCTGGTCCATCTACGGACAGGGGGGTGTAAGCTACTATCATGGTATGCGAGGAGCGGATGTCTCGGATTCGAGAAGACCTATTTCGCCCGACGCAGCGGTAGGCTTGAAGTATAACATCAAGCCATGGGTGAGAATTGGCCTGAACTTGGAATACACCATGCTAAAAGCTACTGGCAAGCATGTGGCTTCCTCTACTGTCACAAAGAATGACTTTGTGATTACAGACCCTTCTACAGGCAAAACTTACCCTGCGCCATTGGAGACAAAGATTGATCGCATACAGAACCGCTACAATATGCACTATGCGATGGCCGACCTCAACTTCGATTTCAATATCATGGAGTTTTGGCACAATCGCAAGGCACAGAAGTTCAACTTGTGGTTAGGAGTGGGAGCGGGTTACCTACATGGCTGGAACCGATTCTCTGCCACTACTTCCTATAGGGAGTTAGCAGTAGCGAAGGGCGAGGGATATTATAATGTCTATAGCCACAACTACCTGACGTCTGATGTGGAGAAAAAGCAGGTGAATGCCTTGTACATCCCAGTTTCCCTGAGCTTCGAGTACGACATCACGCCTCGTTGGACCATCGGTTTGATAGGACAGTACAAATACTTACCTCTCGACAACGACCTCACGCCTAAGGGCATAGTTAGTGGTGGATTGGTTCTTCGCTACAACTTTGTGGGCAAACGTATGCCAACCAACAAGGCACTCTATTACAACACGCTTGCTGAACAGCAGGAGATGAAGGACGCTTACGAGCGACAACTGCAGGATAAGCAACGTGAGAATGACGGTTTGCAAAGCAAGTTGCGCAAGAGCCAACAGGAGAATGCCGACTTGAAGGCATTGGTGGAGGATTGCCAAAATGCTAATGCGAAGGTAAATGGTCATGATGTCTATTTCCCAGTCAACAAGACCAAAATTATCGAGCAGGAACGCATTCGCCTAAATGATTTCATTGCTTCTCTGAAGGAGCAGAAGAACTATAAGTTGACCATCATCGGTGAAGCATCATCAGATGGTCCTTCTTCCAAGAACTTCAAGCTCAGTGAGGGGCGTCTGAACAATGTCGTAGATTATCTCAAGAAGAAAGGCATAGAGGACTTCTCCATCAAGTTGGAGAAAGCAGTGGGAGACAGCAATGGCTGCCCAGACATAAAGTGTCGCAGAGTTCAGATTACTGTAGAGTAAAGTCCTCAGTAACAGGGAACTTAAATTATGTAAACCTTTTATACAAAAAGCCGCCTCAAAAAGGAAAAATAAATTCCTCAGGGGCGGCTTTTAATTTTTTACTATAGTAGCAACAGCTTGATAGCACGACTACTTTTTTCTTTGTTCTTCAACATTCATTCTATTGTTTTTTCAACCAGTCTTTATCTTTCTCATTCTCTTCTGTGAATCTTTTGTCATCGAAAAGGCTTGTCTGTCCTGTCAACTCGTCGATAACCTGCTGTTCACTCTTGCCTGCATCAGGATCAAGATTCTCACGTAGTTCCATGGTGGTGTTTTCAGAAGAATTGCCATCGTTCCCGCCACTTTGAGTACCCTTAAAAGAATCATCTACAGAACCTTCTTCCTCCCCACCAGTTGGTTCAGGGAATCTCGTTGGCTCCAGTTCTTCGATGCTTTCTATCTTCCAGGTAGTGAGACGCTTGCCCTTTGCCTTGAAGCTCTTCTGTCCGATAAACTGTTCTGCATCGATTTCCTCGGCAGGTCGGATAGCATCCACGCCGCCATAGGTAACCTTGATTCTCGGATAAACCGTGTCGGTGAGCAAAATCAGCTTGCAGTTAGGATTTTCACCCATGAAGTTCTGATGGCGCTTGATGGCATCCATCGTGAAGCGCTTGATATAAGGATAGCCCTGATTGTCGGCATCGTAGAGAATGGCGGTCCAGATCTTGTGCTCGTCCCATTTTTCCAGACGGAGGATATTGTCCTCGTAATGGTTGTTCGGGTCGAAGTTGGTGATGTAGAAATCGCCATCGTCGAGTACTACCAGGATGCTTTCGTCGTCATTGAATTCACCGAGGAATCTTCCGTTCTCATCATAGTTGATGCGGTTTACGTCTGGGTCAAACCAAACCTTTCTTCCTCCCAAGGTGCTGTGACCGTGACTCTTCAGTCCGATGCGTTTGATGGTACGCTTGGTCAGGAGATTTCCCTTGGCAGCACGTCCCTTGATGAGTATTTCGGAGAAATCCTTCTCCAGGAAGATGCTCTGTCGTTTCTTCGACAGGTCTGGCTCCATAGTTACCTTGATGATTTCCGCTTCGCCATTAGGGTTGGCGGTGAAGTAGATGACGCGGCTGCCAGGAGTACCCTGGGTGATGTCGTACAACTTGTCGCGGGTCATCGCCGTCACGTTGAATCGCTTGATGAAATAATCACCTTGTTTTCCATCGCGATAAACGCAGTTGTAGATGGTGCGCTTGTCGTTTTTCTTGAATACCTGTACGTGGAGGATGTTCTTTCCTACGAATATCTTGTCGGCCACCTTTATGACCTTAAATTTTCCGTCTTTATAGAAGACGATGATGTCGTCGAGGTCGGAACAGTTGCATACGAATTCATCCTTCTTGAGTCCGGTTCCTACGAATCCTTCCTGTCGGTTGATAAACAATTTCTGGTTGGCTTCTACCACCTTGGTCACCTCGATGGTGTCGAAGTTGCGTATCTCGGTCTTGCGAGGATGGAACTTGCCGTATTTGCCTTTGAGGTATTCAAACCAGTTGATGGTCACATCGGTCATGTGGGCAAGGTCATTTTCAATCTCAGCCAGTTCTGCCTTAATTTTCATCAGGAGATCATCCGCCTTATCCTTATTATATTTAAGAATACGCTGCATCTTGATTTCGAGCAGTTTGAGAATATCTTCCCGGGTGATTTCGCGATGGAAAGCATACTGTACCATTCCCTTGCCATCCACCTCGGCAGTAAAGAGCTTGTCCTTGAAAGGTTCCAACTTTGAGTCGATGAATGCCACTACCTCATCCTGGCTCTTACTCTGCTCAAACTTGCGCTCCTTGTAGATGCGCTCCTCGATGAAAATGCGCTCCAGAGAGGAGAAGAAGAGCTGTTCTTCCAATTCGCCCTTGCGGATCATGAGTTCCTTGCGGAGCAGTCCCATCGTGCAATCTACGCTATGCTTGAGCACATCGCTGACGGTGAGGAACTTAGGCTTGTTGTCCTCGATGACGCAGCAGTTGGGTGAAATATTGATTTCGCAGTCGCTGAAGGCATAGAGGGCATCCATCGTCTTGTCTGACGAAGTGCCAGGAGCCAGATGGACGAGAATCTCCACGTTGGCAGAAGTCACATCATCCACCTTTCTGGCCTTGATTTTACCTTTCTCTACAGCCTTGGTGATAGATTCGATGAGGCTTCCTGTAGTCTTACTGTATGGAATCTCGCTGATGATCAGAGTCTTGTTGTCGAGCTTGTCTATCTTGGCACGAACTTTCAGCACACCGCCACGCTGACCGTCGTTGTATTTGCTTACATCAATGGCACCACCCGTAGGGAAATCAGGATAAAGCGTGAATGGTTCGCCCTTCAGATAGTGAATGGCTGCATCGCAAAGATCATTGAAGTTGTGGGGCAGCACCTTGCTGCTCAAGCCTACGGCGATACCTTCTGCACCTTGTGCAAGGAGCAGAGGAAATTTGGCAGGCAGGGTGATAGGCTCTTTGTTGCGGCCATCGTATGAGAGCTGCCAGTCGGTAGTCTTCGGGTTGAATACTACGTCGAGTGCAAACTTGGAAAGTCGTGCCTCGATATAGCGGGGAGCAGCCGCACGGTCGCCAGTAAGAATGTTTCCCCAGTTACCCTGTGTGTCGATGAGCAGGTCTTTCTGTCCCATCTGTACCAGGGCATCACCGATGGAGGCGTCACCGTGAGGATGAAACTGCATGGTGTGGCCCACGATATTAGCCACCTTGTTGTATCTGCCATCATCCATACGTTTCATGGAGTGGAGAATGCGTCGCTGCACAGGCTTCAATCCGTCCTCGATGTGAGGCACGGCACGCTCCAGAATTACGTACGAGGCATAGTCGAGAAACCAGTTCTGGTACATACCGCTGAGATGGTGTACAGCGGATGCGTCGAATCGGTTCACCGGCTTATAATCGGAATGCTGTTCAGTCTGATCTTTTAAATCATCCTTTGCAGAATCCTCTAAGTCGTCCTTTTGCGAATCCCCCAAATCATCTTTTGAGGTGTTCTCCAAGTCGTTATTTTGAGAATCTTGCAAGTTGTCAGGATTTTGACCTTCCATTCCGTCTTTATCTTTAATTTCGTCGCTCATAGATAGCTTTTAATACTTATTTTGATAATTTATGGCAAAAATACAACAAAATTTCGAGAAAAAAGCGTATCTTTGCCGAAAATTTGAAAAAAATAAGTTTTTATCATGGCACAGGAAGATGTTTTTAAGAAAATCGTAAGCCATTGCAAAGAATATGGCTTTGTATTCCCAAGTAGTGAAATTTATGATGGCTTGGCAGCTGTTTATGATTATGGACAGAATGGTGTTGAGCTGAAAAATAATATCAAGCAGTATTGGTGGCAGAGCATGGTATTGCTGCACGAGAACATTGTTGGTCTTGATGCTTCTATCTTCATGCACCCTACTGTTTGGAAGGCTTCCGGCCACGTAGATGCTTTCAATGACCCATTGATTGATAACCGCGACTCTAAGAAGCGTTATCGTGCTGATGTGCTCATCGAGGATCACATGGCTAAATACGAAGAGAAGATTGCTAAGGAGATTGCTAAGGCAAAGAAGCGTTTCGGCGACAGCTTTGATGAGGCTCAGTTCCGTGCTACCAATCCTCGTGTTCTCGAAAACCAGAAGAAGCATGATGAACTTCATGCCCGCTATACTGAGGCTATGCAGGGTCCTAACCTGGAGATGCTGAAGCAGATTATCGAGGATGAGGGTATCGTTTGCCCTATCAGCGGTACTAAGAACTGGACTGATGTTCGCCAGTTCAATCTGATGTTCTCTACTCAGATGGGTGCTGCCAGCGATGCTACCAGCAAGGTTTATCTCCGTCCTGAGACTGCTCAGGGTATCTTCGTAGATTACTTGAGCGTTCAGAAGACCGGTCGTATGAAGTTGCCATTCGGTATCTGCCAGATTGGTAAGGCATTCCGCAACGAGGTTGTTGCCCGCCAGTTCGTATTCCGTATGCGTGAGTTCGAGCAGATGGAGATGCAGTTCTTCTGCCAGCCAGGTACAGAAATGAAGTGGTTTGAGTATTGGAAGAAGGTTCGTCTGGCATGGCACGAGGCTCTCGGCATGGGTAATGAGAACTATCGCTACCACGACCACGAGAAGTTGGCTCACTATGCTAACGCTGCTACAGATATCGAGTTTAAGATGCCTTTCGGTTTCAAGGAGGTTGAGGGTATTCATAGCCGTACCGATTTCGATCTTTCTCAGCACGAGAAGTTCAGCGGCCGTTCTATCAAGTACTTCGATCCAGAAAAGAACGAGAGCTATGTGCCTTACGATGTAGAGACTTCTATCGGTGTTGACCGTATGTTCCTCAGCGTAATGTGCCACTCTTACTGCGAGGAGAAGTTGGAGAATGGTGAGACACGTGTGGTATTGCGTTTGCCTGAGGCTTTGGCTCCAGTGAAGTGCGCCGTATTCCCATTGGATAAGAAGTATGGTCTCCCAGAGTTGGCTCACGAGATTGTAGATGAGTTGAAGTTCCATTTCAATACTCACTATGGCGATCCTAAGGATTCTATCGGTAAGCGTTATCGTCGTCAGGATGCTATTGGTACTCCATTCTGTATCACCGTTGACCACGAGACTCCAAATGATCATAAGGTAACTCTCCGTTATCGTGATACTATGGAGCAGGAGCGTGTTGCTATCAGCGACTTGCGCAGTATCATCGAGGAGCGTGTGAGCATCACAAGCGTATTGAAAAAGCTTGGCAAGGAAATCAAGGATTTCTAATTGCCCCAGTATTTCGGGATATACCTGTATGATTTGTGTAGTCTGAGTGATATGCATATATATAATAAGGTATATGATCAAAACAAAAGATTTAGATGAACTTTAAGAATATTAAATATTTGTTCTTTCTGCTGATGACGGTTTTCGTACTGTCATCATGCAGTGAGACGAATGAGGACGAGTCGAATTCTGAGTTTGGAAATTGGCAGGAGCGTAATGATAAGGCTTTTGCTGATACATTAGCTAAAGCCCGACAGCAGATTGCCAATGGAAGTACGGAGTGGAAGGTGATACGTAGCTGGACACTTCAGAACCAGACATCCACTACGGAAGGACAAGGTGCTGCTTCTGCCCTAAAGTATAATGACGATGATTATATCGTGGTGCATATACTGAAGGAGGGTAATAGCGATGCTAATCTGCTCTATACCGATTCTATCCAGTTGAGTTATCGTGGTAGATTGATTCCATCCGATTCTTATGCCAATGGTTATGTTTTTGACCAGACTTTTGTTGCTGATGCGTATAGTCCGGAAACGGCTAAGCCAACAAAGACGACTGTTAATTATGGTTGGATAGATGGTTTCACCACAGCCCTTTTGGGCATGCATGTCGGAGACCACTGGCAGGTATTCATTCCTGCTAATCTCGCTTATGGCAGTAGCGTTAAATCAACCATCCCTGCTTATTCTATGCTTCGCTTCGAAATGGCATTGACTGCCTATAAGCGAGGTAAAGGTAGCTGGATAACGGAAGAATAATATCAGGCAGTAATATGCTTTATATGTATAGCAATATACTCGCATATGATGACTGCTGAAAGATATGATGAAATTTTAGCCTTGGGAGTAGTGATACTTTCAAGGCTTTCTTTTTTTCCCCTCTTTTTCCTCCTTTATGATTCCATGATTTTCAATTCTAAAAATATGTTGCGAAGGCTAAATTAGTGTTTGTGTTCGTACACAATCCTTTGATGTATATCAAAAAAATGTTAGAAAGCTGCAAATTTATTCATAAAAATATTGTGGGTTCCAAGAAATGTAGTACCTTTGCATCAGAAATATAAGTTTTAGGTTTTTAGTTAGGTAATAAATTGTTCTAGGTTTGGTTTTTTAAAAGGTAGGTTATTAAGATTGTAATTCAAGGACGACAGGTATTAGAAGAAAAGGTAAATAAAGATTGTTTATTCAAGGACGACAAATAGGTTAGGTTAGTTTTCATAAAGGTGAAAGTATGTATTTTAGGAATATTGATTGAAGGTAATAATTATTTATGTTAATAAGAAATGGCGGTTCCTCAACATGGAGTCGCCATTTTCCGTGTATATTATTTTGACGTAAATCGATAAAAGAATAGATAGAAAATATAAATAAGAAATATGCTATATAGTAAGAAAACAGAATATCTGATGGAGTCGATTCGTTCGGGTAGAACGATGGCACGTAGCGAGAAACTCAATCTGATTGTGGGATTGAGTATCCCGTCTATGTTGGCACAGATTTCCACCGTCCTGATGTTTTTTATTGATGCCTCTATGGTTGGTCATCTGGGTGCTGAGGCTTCAGCCAGTATTGGTCTGATAGAATCTACCACATGGTTGGTTGGCAGTTTGCTGAGTGCGGCTGCCACAGGATTCTCTGTGCAGGTAGCTCATTTTATTGGAGCCAATGATTTTGTGAAGGCGCGTCAGGTCTTTCGCCATGCCTTGATTTGTGGACTGGCTTTCAGTGTGTTCCTCTCGCTCATAGGAGTGGGAATACATTCACATCTTCCATACTGGTTGGGTGGTGGTGCTGATATCGCTTCAGCATCTTCTGGTTATTTCCTGATATATTCCTTAGTGCTTCCCTTCGTGTATCTTTATCATACTTCAGAGATGATGCTCAAGTCGGCAGGTAATATGCATACGCCGAGCGTGATGGCTATACTGGTGTGTATTTGTGATGTAATTTTCAATTATATTTTCATTTATGTCTGCAAACTCGGGGTTGTGGGTGCAGCTATGGGTACAGCCTTGGCATATATCTGTATTTCACTACCCAATCTCTATCTGTCGGCTTGTAAGAACCGGATGCTTAATCTCCGTCAGGACCATGTGCGTTTTCATTGGGTAAAGGAATATGTGCAGAGAGCCTGCAAGATCAGCATCCCTATCGCCATACAGAATATTCTGATGAGTGGAGCACAGATTGTGAGCACCATGATTGTGGCACCATTGGGCAACATAGCCATTGCTGCCCATTCTTTTGCGATTACTGCAGAAAGTCTTTGCTATATGCCTGGTTATGGTATCGGTGATGCTGCTACTACTCTGGTAGGACAGACTCATGGGGCGGGGCGCATAGACCTGTGCAGGAACTTTGCTTATATGACCGTTGGCCTTGGTATGTTGGTAATGGCATTGATGGGAGTCATCATGTATGTCTTTGCGCCAGAAATGATAGGAGTGCTTTCTCCTGTGGAGGCCATCCGACAGTTGGGTACTACCTGTCTGCGTATCGAAGCATTTGCCGAACCGTTCTTTGCTGCGAGCATCGTGACCTATTGTGTCTGTGTGGGAGCAGGTGATACGTTCAAGCCTGCTGCTATCAATCTCGGTACCATGTGGCTCGTGCGACTCACTCTTGCCTACGCCTTATCCAAAAGCTACGGATTGGAAGGTGTGTGGATTGCGATGGCTACGGAACTTACTTTCCGTGGAGTTCTCTTCCTCATACGCCTTTTCCGCGGTTCTTGGATGAAGAGCTTTCAGGTGCATGGATAAAGGACTTCCGATTCATTGAGTTAGTGCATGATTTTCCAGGCTAAAGTGTGAAAATAGCGATAAAAGCGTGAAAATGAGGGATAAAGAGTAAAAAAGCTACAAAATATTTGTTTTCTCCCTTTAATTATGTTATTTTTGCATTCTGAAAGCTACCCAAAGGCTTGGGGATTTCGTTTTTTACTATAAATGTATATTCAGAAAATATCCATTTTCTATAATATGTATGTGTATAGATTAAATAATAAAATGTAAGTAATAATTCTAACATAATAATAAAACATGAGATTAAAGCAGTTTTTTGTAGCGGCAGTGATGCTGCTGGCTACAGGCTCAATGGTGGCACAGCAGATGCCTCAGGTTCCTGTTGACAAGGATGTGAGAATCGGTCACCTTGACAACGGCCTTACCTACTACATTCGCCACAACAATTTTCCTGAGCATGTAGCAAGTTTCTACATTGCACAGAAGGTTGGTTCTATTAATGAGAATGACGACCAGCGTGGTTTGGCTCACCTCTTGGAGCACTTGGCTTTCAATGGTTCTGAGCATTTCCAGGGCAATAGCCTTCAGAACTATCTTCAGAGCATTGGTGTGGAGTATGGTAAGAATTTGAATGCTTACACAAGTATCGACAAGACCGTTTACTATTTTACCGACGTACCAACTACTCGTACTACAGCCGTAGATTCTTGTATGCTCATCCTCAAGGATTGGAGCAATGGTATCTCTCTTACCCAAAAGGCTATCGACGATGAGCGTGACGTTGTACACAATGAGTACCGTATGCGTATGGTAGGTCAGCAGCGTATCATGGAGCGTTCACTTCCTGCACTTTATCCTGGCAGCAAGTACGGTTATCGTATGCCAATCGGTCTGATGAGTATCATTGATGGTTGCGATCCTGAAACTCTCCGTGCTTACTATCGCAAATGGTATCGTCCGGACAATCAGGCTATCATCATAGTAGGTGATATAGATGTTGATCACATAGAGGCACAGATCAAGAAACTCTTCAGCGGCATCAAGGTTCCTGCTAATGCAGCAAAGGTAATCCCTGAGTTGGTTCCTGACAATGATACAGCTATCTATGTAGTTGACAAGGACAAGGAGCAGAACTACGATGTGGCTATGATCAGCATGAAGCACGATGCTACACCTGACTCTTTGAAGGGTAGTCTCAATTACTTCGCTACTTCTTATGTTCAGAGTGCAATTTCCAGCATGCTTAGCTCTCGTTTGGGCGAAAAGTCATTGGAGGCTGACTGTCCATATCTCCAGGCTGGTTGTGATAATGGCAGCTACTTGGTTTCCCGCACAAAGGATGCTTTCAGTCTTACTGCAGTTGCCAAGCCTGGCAAGATGCTTGAGGCTTATGCAGCTGTGCTCCGTGAGGCTAAGCGTGCTAAGGACTTCGGTTTCACGGCTACTGAGTACGTTCGCTATAAAGAGGATTTCATGAGCGGTTTGGATAAGATGTATTCTAACCGTGATAAGATGAAGAATGAGCAGTTTACTTCTCAGTATGTAGATCATTTCATCTCTAATGAGCCAATCCCTTCTGTAGAGGATGAATATCAGATCTATAAGATGCTGGTTCCAAGTATTCCTGTTGAGGCTATCAATGCTTATGCCAAGGAGTTGATTTGCGAGACTGATACCAATTTCGTAACACTTCTGATGATGCGCGATGCTGAGGGTGCTGTTTATCCAACACAGCAGCAGTTGGCTGACGTCGTAAAGCAGGTGCGTGGTGAAAAGCTCGAAGCTTACGTTGATAATGTAAAGCAGGAACCATTGATGACAGAGCTTCCTAAGGCTGGTAAGATCAAGAAGACTACAGAGAATAAGCTCTTCGGTTACAAGATGCTTACCCTCTCTAATGGTGCCAAGGTTGTGCTCAAGAAGACTGACTTCAAGAACGACGAGGTACAGTTTGCTGCTACAGCAAATGGTGGTACTTCTGCTTTCGGAACAAAGGATCTCAACGAGGTGAAGATGATGGGTGCCTTGATGAACTCAAGCGGTTTGCGTGGCTTTACCAATAATGATCTCGAGAAGATTTTGGCTGGTAAGATTGCTTCTTGCGGATTCAGTGTTTCAAAATACCGTCATGGTTTGGCTGGTGGCTCAACTCCAAAGGATTTGGAGACTTTGATGCAGCTCATCTATTTGAAGCTCACTAATCTGACTAAGGACGAGAAGGCTGTCAACAACCTGATCAACAATCAGGTAACAGCACTCGCTAATCGTAGCAACAATCCTCAGGCTGTATTCCAGGATTCATTGACCAGTACTCTCTATCCTGGTAATCCAGTATTCCGCACAATGACAGTGGATGAGGTGAAGAGTGTAAACTACGATCGCGCACTTGAACTCGGTAAGCAGCTTTTCGGTAATGCGAAGGATTATACTTTCTTCTTTGTCGGCAACTTCGATGAGGCTAAGATTCTTCCTCTTATCGAGCAGTATATCGCTTCTTTGCCAAGCAACGGAAAGAAGTTTAAGAACGTAGAGACATTGCCAGTGAAGGGTGAAGTTGTCAACAAGTTTACCAAGGCGATGGAGAATCCACAGGATGTAGCTGTTGAGATCTGGTGCTCAGAGGCTCCTTATACATTGCGCAACTCAGTTCTTGCTGATATCGCAGCCCGTGTTATCAATATGGATTACAACCGTAATATCCGTGAGAAGTTGAGTGCTGCTTATTATGCAGGTGCTGATGCTATGGAAAGTGTAAAACTTGATGGCAAGACCATGCGTGTAGGCTTTACTGGTAATGCAATGATGAACCCAGACAAGTCTAAGGATGCTATTCCTTATTTCTATTCTGGCTTGAAGGATGCGATGGAGCAGCCTAATCTGGATGACCTCCAGAAGGTGAAGGAAATCCTTCTGAAGCAGGCTGATGTAAACTGTAAGCAAAATGGCTATTGGATGGGTGTTATCTCTGAGTATTTGCTTTATGGTATTGATACTCATACCAATTACAAGAAGGAGGTAAGCTCTGTAGATGCAAAGGCAGTGAGCGATTTCCTCAAGAATGTAGTGATGAAGGATGGCAACCACGTAGAGGTTATCATGCATGCAACAAAGGCTGGTGAGGCTAAGTAACAAGAAAAATGTCACATAAATATATGAAATCCCGATACAGCAACAATTGTATCGGGATTTTTTTGTTCCTTTGTCCACAAATTAGAGAGTTTTGTGAAAGGTAAGTTTTATGTTTTAATTTAAAAGTAAATGAATTTAAAGCAAATGATTTTCAAGACAATGAATTTCAATTCGATGAAGCGAATTGTTTTGGCGCTTATGCTGATAAGTGTAAGCATGGTGAGTGTACAGGCACAGCTTCTTTACAAGATCAGTAAGGACAGTACCAATCTGAAGCCTTCCTATATCATGGCTTCCAACCGGCTCATGAATCCTATGGGTGTTGTCAGTCTGAGTGGTGAGTTGAAGGAAGCACTTACTAATACCGATCAGATGTATTTCGAGGTAAACAAGGCGGCTTATCAAGAGACCATCAATGACGCAAAGAAACTGGCTGACGGCAAGACTCTCCTCAGTTTGCTTACTCCGGCTCAGCAGACAAAGCTTAATGCTTTCCTCAAGAAATACATGGAGGTGGATTTCCGTAGTTCCTATGTGCAGAAAAAGTATGGTAACCTGACTCCTGCTGCCTTAATGGAAGATATGGAGCAGTTGCTCTTTGTGGCCAACAACATGGGTATGTATGATCCTACTCATACTTTCGACCAGTATTTTGAAGCACAGGCAAAGGCAAACAATGAGACTGTAGGTGGTTTAAGTGATGTGGATGCTTATATCAACGATACTTATAAGAGTGACCTGAAGCAGCAGGTGGCACGCTTGGTAGAGTTTCTGGAGAATGAGCCTACTGAGTTGGCCAAGTTGAATAAGGCTGTAGGTGCTTTCAAGGCACAGGACGTAGATGTTGCAGCCAAGGCTACTGGCGCTCATGTTTCTCAAGCAACTCTTGAGGCTTGGGCTGCAAAGGTGCAGACTGTGATGGCAGAGAAGCCAACCTTCTTTGTTGTTGATGCCGCCAATTTAGGTGGTGAGAATGGTCTTCTCCAGTTGCTCCGCAATGCCGGCTGCAAAGTAGAAAAGTAATAAACTGAGCCCCTTTTTTTAAGTGGGCTCAGTGAATAATTATATAGAACTATTTTTTCTGTGATGGCAAACTACAACAAAAAAGAATCGGTATGGTGGATTTTCGAATAGAAATTGGTGGAAATACACGAAAAGAGAAGAAAAAATGTAGTTTATGAATCGGATTCGAATACACTTTCATTATTGTCCACTATAAAATCTCAATATTGCACCTTTAGCTATATGGAAAAAAGTAATTTTGCAATATAATAATAAAATGAACTTGTCAAACCGTATCTGAAAACCATTTGAGTGCAATACAGAGATTCATTCTTTGTTTTGATAAATCACATTCAATAGATATAGGCAACAAGAAAGCGATGATTAAATAAAACAAAAAACATTATAAATATAAATGAAAGTAAAATGAAAAGATTGATTGACTTTTGCTTGCTTCTCCTGATGGTATTCTGGGGAAGCAATGCTTGGGCGGACAAGACGATGACATTCGGTGCCACATCACCGACAAGCGATTGTAACCTAACCCAACTGAGGGTTGAAAAAGGAAAATCCCAATCGATTGAAAATGGAGGCATTACTTTGCAAATCACTGCAGCAAGCGATGACAATGCCAGTTGGAACACTGCCGATGCTGATGGTTCTAACCATGGACACACGATTGCGCTAAAGGCAAGTGCCAACATCACGATTTCAAGCTCATCAGCAGAAACGAAGATTACAAAAATTGTATTCCATTTTGAAGAAAATAATAAAGGGTACTTTGCTAAAAGCTTAACTACAGGCGGCACTTTAGACATACTCGCAAGTCCTGGCAACACACAAACCTGGTCATCAGATCAAGGTGCAAGTTCTGTATCCCTTACCAGTAATAATACAACAAATAAAGCCTACATCACATCCATAGACATCACTTATAAAACAGGTGGCTTGGACAATTATACGGTACAGGATTACCCTTACACATGGAATTTCACAGACGAGAGCCTATGGGAAAACTCAAAAAACCAATTCGTATCTGAAATTTGGACATATAAGACTGAAGGTGAAGACAATGAATGGCGAAACACTGGTCACGAACCTACTGTTGCCACAGGTTATGATGTGGACTTACTTCGTGGTCTTCGCTTCACAGGTCACGTATGCGCAGATAAAAAAAGAAACTGCGTTTCCATTCCAAGAAATGCCACCATCACCATTCCTTCTCTTCATGAAGGACAGAAGGTAAAGATTTCTTATACGGGTGTAGACATTCTTCCGACGACCAACCTGAAAGTTTCTCAAGAAAGAACGGACAATATAGAAATATACAAAGTGACTCAAGATGGTAATGCCACCCTAACCATTGACGACCCGAGCTACAACGAAGTTTGGGGAGTATGGATTTCGCAAATCTCTGTACTTAATGCCGCACCTGTTCTTACCATGACAACACCTGCGAACAAAGAAACAGGAGTCGATCCTAACCTCAGATCCATCAAGGTGACTTCTGAAAAAGCATTGTGGGCTTACGATGTCAATGGAACCAAGACTCCTACGGCGACAACCATCAAGGCCACATTGACCTCTGACGATGAAGGCAACGCCATGGAAGTAACTGCCACTTTGAACGCAGGTGAAACTGAACTCAACTTTATACTACCCCAAGACAAGCAGTTGGAGTCAGCTACCACATATACCTTGAATATTCCTGAAAATGTGATCATGGAGACTTCGGGTACGGGCAACAAGAACTGCAGATTCACATTCTCAACCAAGGGATTGAAGTATTTGGGAGCATACAATGGAGATAAAAAAATTGAAGCTAATCCATATACAGTTTCCACACTCAACAACAACCAAGTGGCGTTTGCTTTCGATGAAAAAATTGAGAAAACAGACAACTTCAAAGTTATCGTATCCGACGGTACGACAGTAAATACATATACCAAGGATGAATGCACCATTAGCATTGATTACAGGGCACTTTACGTGCCAGTTAAATTAAAAGCAGGTAAGTATTACTCCATCAATATTACTGCCGGTAGCTTGAAATTGAAAGATGCTACAGAAGGCTCTACCTTGAAGAACAGTCAGATTGTATTGCACTTGATTAGTTCCTTGGAGGGTATAAGCCTGAGTATGACCACCCCATACAATCAGGACGAGGCTCCTCTCACCACACGTATCATCTTGTCTGCCAAAGACAATGATGGAAAAGATACAAATATCAAGAAGAATGTAGAAGCGACTCTCGAGGGAAAAAGCGCAGACGGAAGCCAGACCCACAACATAGGAACTGTGACGGGTATCGCAAATAGCAACAAACTTGTATTTACACCCAAAGAAGGTCAGCAGCTTCGTCCCAACTATACCTATACTTTAAAATTGAACGAAAAGGCAGAACTTAAAGATGTAGTCGGAACGTTGGACGATGACACCTTTGTATTTACAACAGCCAAAGTGATAGGTAACGCACCAATAGTAGACTATACGTTCCCTGAAGCTGAATCTACCATAAAAGTGGAAGATGTTCAGCCGGCTACAAACAAGCAGATAAAAATAAAATTCAATGAAGACATCCAACTTTTGGATGGTGCCTTGATTTTCTGTCGCCCTATGGGGGGTAGCGAAAGCTATACATCTCTAGAATACTACAGTGGAAGAAGCGACAAGTATAATTCTATTCATCATGCCAAAGAAAAAGAAAACGAATTGAGTTTTGATTACTCTGGCCAGAACTTATTCTATGGCATGCGCTATGAGGTGACAATTCCTACATACGCCATTGTAGGAAATGGCGGGCAGCCAATGGATAAAAACTTCACGTTCTATTTCGAGACCCCTAAGTCTAAAGAGGCCACTGACTCTCGTAAAAGAACAGATGTTTATACCTGGGATTTCACAAATATCTCCGAAGATAGTTGGAGTAAACTTGAAGAATCCGCAACAGCCAACAATTCTTTTTGGGGTAAAGGAACTGTCAACAACAGATCTGCATATGGAAGTTTTGGCGCAAACAAAAGTGACAAGCGTCGTTTTAACCAAAACCAAGAAATACGATTTGGTGATGGAAACGTGATGAAAGAACTAAGGGGAATCCTCTTCACCCTTGTCAATAATCGAAGCAATCGTTTCTGCATATGCCCTGCTACAACAACAGAAACTTCGTACATAGACATGACTGGTGGTACTCACTACATGACATTGCAAGACGTGCCGACAGGCTCAACTATTTTTGTAGAATATACAGATCAATTCTTCAATCTCAATTCTATCAACGTAGATAGTCTTCGCACATATCAGAACGACCTTCTACACAATGTCAGTATGTACAAAGTAACATCTACGGGGGATGTCAGCTTCTGTTTCCAGAACCTGAAGCTATATCGCATAGCCATCGTCAAGGACAACAAGACTATAGGAAGTGCCGAAAAAAATTACATCAAGTATGCCACATATAGCCAGAGCTACCCTGTAGATTACAACTTGAACAAGAGTCTCAACGGAACGGCAGTCACTGCCTACAGTGTCTCTGCCGACTATCAGTCGAATGCCACCTTTGTGAATTTCACGGAATTACCGAACAACCAATCCGCTTCTGACGAAGGTGTCATCTTGAAGACTTCCGGCAACTTAGGCGAGAGCCATCCTATCTTCACAACGGATGTCAACACTACTCCCCAAAAGCCCGCAAGTAATGCCTTGGTAGGAACAGGTGACGAAGCGACTAAATTTGATGATGCGAAGAAAGATGGCTACCAGAACTACATCTTGACCACCGAGTATTTCCACTTGGACAAGGATGAGAATCAGACGGGCGAGGTGATAGATGGCAACCGACAGTGTTTCTATAAATGGGTAAGAGGCGATGCCAAGCGCAACTTCGCATACTTGCAGCTGAAGAATCCAAGCAATGCCAATGCAGCCAAGACCGTCATTTATTTGGACTGGTTTGGCGATACCACAGGTATCCATGGCATGGCTGCTCCATCACAGGTCACCAGTGGCAAAACCTATTACACCTTGGATGGAAGAAAAGTAACAAGTCCTACCCAGAAAGGTATCTACATCATCAATGGTAAGAAGATAATAATCAAATAAAAAAGTAAAAAAATGAAAAGAACATATATAGCACCCATGGCTGAGACCATCAAGCTCAACCTTTCCTCTTCTGTCCTGGAAAGCGCAGGAATCGGAAAAGGTTCTCTAGGTGCTGGTGGCGAGGATATGCAAGCCAAGCAATTTGACACTTGGAGCTTTGACGACGAGGAAGAGGAAGAAAAGCAAAGCAATATTTGGGAATAATTGCCAATGCTACCATCAAGGAAATTGGCAAATTTCTCGCTAATTAATTGAGATAATGACAGAGATGGGCAAATCATTGCAAAAATATTTGGCTGTTTTAGAAAAATATGTAACTTTGCAGCCGCAAATGTAAACTTGCCTTCAGAAACCAAAAAAGTCCCGCTGTTAGGATGAAATTCCTTACAGCGGGACTTTTTTCGTGATGTCCTCGACTCTTTATCGAGCGGGGGATAAAGATCATAATCTTACAGCATAACCTTCTTCCAGATCAATGGAATTTACCACATACGAGTGCCTTCCCTCTGGAAGAAAAACAAAGCTGCACACGAGAATCTCTCTTAAAAGATAATCTCTTTAATTTCTGCTTTTAGCCTTAGAGGCAAGAGCCTCGCGGCGATCACGAAGAATGCTCTGGCATCTGCTGATAGCCTGATTCTGATTCTCTTCGTTAACCTTTACTAAACAATCGTTCATAACCTTTTGTGTTTTGATAAACCTATTGTGATTTGAATACGTTGCAAAGATAGAGCATTCTGATAAAAGATGAAAGAAAATCCTATTAAAATGCATTACTTTTAGTCGATTTTTTGATTTACGTCAATTTTAAAGCCTTTTGTATCCCAATTTTCATGTTATATTCATACGATTCGTAGTATTTATAGGGATATTACTATGAGAAAATGGGGAAATCCTTCTGAAATTTCATTTTTTTTTGCGAACTTTGCAGTCGAAAATGGATTCTTCTTCTAAAAGAGATTGTTTTCTTCCAGGGATAATTCCATGCATAAATAGAGAGAAGGAAATGAAGAATTCCATAGGAATATAGGTATATATAAAATAATAAAGGTATGAAAAAAGTAATTCTATTGACTGCTTTGGTGCTGGCTTGCACTACTGGCAGTATGGCAAATGAACTCAGCGAGTGCTCTCTTTCAGAGTTAATCAGTACTCCTGTTAAGAAAACTACAAAGAAGACAACAAAGAAGACAACAAAAAAGACAACCAAGAAAACAACAAGCAAGAAGACAAGCTCAACTAAGTCTTCTACTAAGACTTCTACTGCGGCAACCTCTGCCACCAGTACTTCTGCAACAACAAAAACAGAAACAACAACTCCTACAACAGCAACTTCTGCTACTTCTACCTCAGCTGGTTCAGCAATAGCCGGTATCCTCGGTGGATTGCTTGGTGGAGGCACATCTGGTAGCACAGGCAGTACTGCAGGAACCATTATCAATGGAATTCTGAACAATGTAATCGGCTCTAGTACTTTCAGCAAAGAGAGTCTTTGCGCTCATACATGGAAATACAGCAAGCCAGGTTGTGCTTTTACTTCAGAGAATCTGCTTGCCAAAGCAGGTGGCGAAATTGTAGCTAATAAGATAGAGGAGCAGTTGGAAGGTTATTACAAGAAAGCAGGTTTCTCCGGCTCAAACACTTACTTCAAGTTTAATACGGATGGAAGTTTTGAGTCAAAAATAGATGGCAAGTCATGGAGAGGTACTTATACTTTTGATGAGAAGACACATGCCATCACAATGAAGGGACTCCTGTTCAGCGTTTCCGGCTATGCTACCCAGACAACCAATGGTGTCAGCCTTCTCTTTGAATCCAAGAAACTCCTTACCTTGGTTCAGACTTTGACAGCTCTCAGCGGTAATTCTACACTTGGCACTATCGGCAATATCACTAAGAATTATGATGGAGTACGTGTAGGCTTTGAGATGAGTAAGTAATTTCTCATTCATCTATTGAGATATTATATAGTAATGATTATATTGCTATTATTTATATAGCAGAAACATCCCCTTAGAGATTGCCTGAATCAGGCTTTCGCTAAGGGGATGTTTTATCTCTTTCGCTTTAAAGTTTCCTTTTTACTTGATTTCGACTTTAAGCGGAGTTTTCAATGCCTCAAGATAATCCTTGATGCGAATCTGCCATTCTGTATAGCTGCGAACATCATATTTGCTCCATGCAGCTCCGAAGTAATAGCTGAACTTTTCTCCGTTCTTCAAGCCAGTCTTGATGCCTAACGCATGACCGGTAGCGCCGTCGTGCTTCTTATCGAAAAGCTGGTAGTAGGTATTGTCAATGCCATAAGGGAAGAGTACACCTACATATACCTGAGACTGGTTACCTTCCATATTGTCGGTAGGGTCAGCGTAACTTACGTAGTCTTTTGCGAAAGTCTTAGTCTCGGTATCTTCCTCATGGATTGGGAAACCTGTAGCAAAGTCGGTAGGGTGGGTGAGGCCATCATACCAGACTGTCATCTTGTTGAAGTTGCTGCCCTTGTCGAGAGAGATGATACGATGTTCTACTACGTTCTTCTGGTCGCCCACGGTAGAAGGATTGTAGGTCAGTTCAACGGTAAATCTGAGAGGACCATTGTCTAAGATCTTGTAATCCTTATAACAGTAAGGTAATATCTGTTCGTTACCAATCATAAGACTTGGTGCACCGAGACCCAAGGTTGCACCTACGCGATATGGGTCGAGTCCGTTGCCCTGGTCGAGATGGAATGAGTTGCGGATATTAACTTCTTTTCCTTCTGCTTCTACTGCCTTGATCTGATCTTTGAGTTTGGCAATTCTTGCAGGATTTTTCTCCGTCTTGAGCTGCTTTTCTATTGCCTTTTTCTTTGCATCCACTCTGCACATGTTTTCCCAGGCTTTCTGGTTCTTGATGTATCGGATATTTACTACCGTATCAGGCGTGTTCTTTACCCAGACATCCGTACCGAAAGAGCGCTCGCCAGAACGCTGCAATGCTGGTCCGTAAACACGGTAGGCGCATCGGTCGTTCTCCCAAGCCAGGTCGTCCTTTCTCATTTTATAGAGAGCGCCTGTTGCCCAAACTTTCTGAGAATATGGCTTCTCTATGCTGATATAAAAGGTAGCTGCGCTATGAGGGCGCACACTGGCATCGATGAGCAACTTACCATCGTGGGTAATCTGTGAACCGATTTGCTGTCCGCGGGTATTCTTTACCACATAAGCCTGTCCTTTGCCAGGAGTTGCATTTGATAGCTTAGCTTTCACATCAGCCATGCTTACTTCTACGAGCTCCATTCGCTGGGCAGCAGTTGTGTTGCTTACTACCACAGTTGCTTGCTGGGCATAGCTGTAGTTGGAACCGGCTATCGCCAAGAGCATCATGACACTCTTCATCATGTTGGTTTTTGTCATCATTGTTTCTGATTTGTTAGTTATTATTAATTTTGTTTTCTTACGTGTCGAATTTGCTTCGTTACGTACATTATTATATATAATACGAATGAATAGTTGTCAATACAGACAAAGAGACAATATTTTCTGTTGCCAATATTTCTTTAGGATTATTCCTCGATAAGGGAAACTTCCATACTGATATCCTCTTTCGGACGATCACCTCTGAGCGTCTCGCAATTCTGGATTTTTTCCACGACGTCGAGACCTTCTTCTACTTCGCCGAATACAGTATATTGGTTGTCAAGGAAAGGAGTACCGCCCATCTCGGTGTAGGTTTTCACCTGTTCATCGGTAAATTTAGGGTAACCTTCCTCCTTGCAGCGTTTCTTGGTTTCATCCACCAGCTGATCCTGCAATTCCATCAATCCCTGGCGGTCGCGGTTGCGACGGAAGTTCATGATCTCATCGTGGTGTTCTTTGGCAAGCTGGTTGAATATGTTTTGCTCCATCTGCATACCCATCTGTTTCTCCATCTGCTTGAGTTCATTCATCTTATAGGTTTTTCCCCATACGATATAGAACTGGCTTCCGCTGCTTTCGCGCTCAGGATTTACCTCATCTCCCAATCTCGCAGCGCTCAGTGCACCACGCTTATGGAAAAGTTGAGGATAAACAAATTCTGCAGGAATCGTGTAGTCAGGACCACCTGTTCCTAACATTTTGCCCTTAGGAGCATTCTTACTCTCCGGATCACCGCCCTGAATCATGAAATCCTTGATGACACGATGAAAGAGAGTGCCGTCGAAATATCCCTCTTTAGCCAACTTGATAAAGTTGTCGCGATGTTGAGGGGTCTCATCATAAAGGCGAACTTTGATATCGCCTTCAGAAGTCTTAATCAATACTTTTGCCATAATATTTAATTATCAGTATAGTTCTTTAATTTGGCCCTTTATAACCTTCAGCCCTTCAGTCCTTCAAGTTCTTTAGTCCTTCAGCCCTTCAGTCTTCAGCCTTCAGTTATTCAGCCTTTTTTTTACCTTTTTACTTTTTTACCTTTTTACCTTTCATAATATTCCTTCCATTCTTTCATGGCTTCCTTCCAGTCAGTTTGCTCTCCGCTTGCAACAGCTTCCTTCTGTTTTTCAGCCTCGTCGCGAGCCTTGTCACGAGCACGTTTAGCTTTCATCGCCTCGATAGTAGCATCATCAAGAATCTGGATGGCGCCACGCTTGATGGCAGCCTGAAGTTCCTCTTCGCCGAAAGCCTTGCCCGGTTCGTTGAAGTCGGATATATTAAATTCGTAATCTACACGAAGGTCATGGCGAATCTGCTTCTGCTGGAGTCTGTTACCAGCGTTTTTCAATCGGAGCAATTTGCCGATTTCCTTGATTTCTCCTGCGGAGTATTTGTTTCTTCCCATTAAAAAACTGATGTTATAATAATCTTATGAATAATTCTCTGCAAAATTACAGATAATCCTTGATAATGCCAAGTAATTATCTGGAAAAATGCGCTTATGGCATACGAAATCTGCCATCTTGTCATTTCTTTTATGCTCTTTTCTGACATTTCTCGCTCTTTTGTCAGTTGTGCCCTTCTGTCTTTTCCTTGGCACACGCTTTGTTAACTATGTTAGCGTGACCGTCGGTGGAGAGTTCCTGATAGATGCATATCTTCGGCAGACTTTCCTGAGACAGCGTTCACATGATAAACATTATTAATAACGATAAAAATAAAAAAAGATATAATCATGGGAAAAGTAATTGGAATTGACTTGGGTACCACAAAC
>OLGI01000379.1_pt1 | contig 46540 bp, 28 predicted proteins | sample 1605221 | NCBI WGS metagenome assembly OLGI01 (sample SAMEA3888915, study PRJEB22519) | human gut metagenome | biome: human gut; feature: human-associated habitat; material: faeces | place: Denmark | collected 2010 | reverse complement strand
CCGCAACATCTTCTGCGATGCAGGTGTACTGCTGATTGCCGTGGGCGCCATTTTCATCTACTCGACGGCCTATTCGCTCGCCTATAAAAACGAAGTGCTGCGCGACGTGCCCGTCGCGGTAGTCGATAACAGCCGCACGCCGTCGAGCCGCCAACTGATCCGTTCGTTCGACGCCACCCCCAACGTCAACGTCGTTTACAAACCGGCCAGCCTCGACGAAGCGAAAAAACTCTTTCTCGAACGGAAGGTAAACGGCATCATCGTCATTCCGGGCGACTATGAAAAGAAATTGATGCGGACCGAAAAGGTCAACCTTGCCATCTATGCCGATGCAAGTTACTTCCTGATGTACCGGCAGGTTTTTTTCGACATCATGGGCAGCATAGGCCATTCGAACAGCAACGTCGAATGGCTGCGGTTCGTCTCGAAAGGAGTTTCATCCAAGCAGGCCGAAGCACTGAGCAATCCCGTCTCGATATCGGTCCGGAACATGTACAACCCCTATCTGGGTTACGCCACCTTCATCATGCCGGCAATACTGATGGTCATCATCCAGCAGACGATGCTGATCGGCATCGGCATGATCGGCGGCACGTGGCGCGAATTCGGACTTTACCGCAAACTCTGCCCCGCAGGGCGGCGGCGGATGTCGACGCTGCCCATCGTCCTGGGACGCGGACTGGTCTACGCGCTGATCTACGCCGTGACCTGCACCTATATCCTCGGCCTGCACTACCGGCTGTTCCACTTCCCGATGAACGGCGCGACGGGAGTCGTCATGCTCTTCATGGCGGCATATCTGGCGGCCTGCATCGCCATGGGCATCGCCGTATCGACGCTGTTCCGCTACCGCGAAAACTCGCTGCTGCTGTTGCTGTGGACCTCGATCCCGGTGCTGATGCTCAGCGGCGTGTCGTACCCGCGCCAGGGCATTCCCGACTGGCTGTTCAACCTCGGACAGCTGTTCCCGAGCAGCCACGGCGTCAACGGCTTCATCCGTATCCAGACCATGGGGGCCTCGATCCCCGAGGTTTTCGCCGAAATCAAGTGGCTCATCATCCTCACGGTCGTTTACGGAGGGCTGGCCTGCATCGGCATTCACCAGGTGATCGGCCGCGAACAACGGGAACATCCCGTCCGGAAGGAAAACGGGGACGAAGGGTGCTAACGGCTCCGTACACACGCAAAAAGAGACGCCGGATTTTGGTCCGGCGTCTCTTTTGTGAGTAAACGGCAGTCTAAAATTTATCGGGATTTTCCTCCTTATACTGCTTGTAGGAGATATACGACAGGTATCTATCCACCGTCGCCTTGTCGGTGGCGATATGCCCGACAACCCGGCAGTAATCCTCGTAAACGCCCTTCGAAGTCTGTCCACCCATGTATGCAAAGGGTTGCCGGCCTTTCATCACGAATACACCGTCCTTGTAATAGAGCAGTTCGAGCGTCGTCCGGGCAGCATACTGATCATAGTTGGCGGTCTTCGCACTCTCTTCGATCCCGGGATTATAAAGGGCCAATGTATTCTTCATTTCACCGCTGACACTCCATTGATCGCCTTCCGAATATACCGTCGGGCCGGGAATATGCATAAGCGTAAAGAATGTACGGCATATACCAGTGGGAAGAAGCATCATGCTATTCATGAGAGCCGCTCCGTCCATAACGCCACTCTCGGTTTTTCCATTCGTATAGGTTATATCGATGTCGTCAATCAGCCAGACACCCCGCTGTGCGTCCGCTATGAATACGGCCATATCGATTTTTCCATCGTAACCGATCATCAGTTCGTGGATTTTCGCCTCCACCGAAGTTTTAGGAACAAACTCGGGATCACCTTCGCATGCCGACAGCATCGCCGACGACAGGACTAAAATTGTTATCAACTTTTTCATAAGAAATCATGATTTAAATTACTATCAATACGGGGTAAACGGATCGATGTTATCATCTGCAATCCATCGAAGATATATCCATTGCCAGAAGCGACTCCATTTCCAGGAGCAAAATAGCCATCACAACTGCCATCCCAGCCCCAATTATAATGGACCAGATTGGTTGTCTGAACGGTGGAACTTGTCAGCACATATTCATAGTGAGGAATCAGACCGGGTTCATCGTTATCTACCAGCCTCTCTTCGTAATATTCCGTACCGATACGCGAATAGATATATCCATCGGCAATCCATGCGTGGCCTCCTTCTGAAATATCATTCGCCCTTACATAAACGGGGTGTGTTTCGTCCAGATTGGTTCTAATTGAAGCTATCTCATAGCTTGCAAGGCCCGAAGCGCAACTATAGCCAAAAGAGATCATACAACTGGGCACATTAGATGAAGCAGCACCACTTCCTGTCCTTTTATCATTCTCATATTCTGGATAATATCTCATCCCGACCCGTTGTCCGATTTCCCGCATCAGTGCGGGCACTTGGTATACGTATGGATAACTTATCATCGAAGTCCAGTTCAAAGCGATCGTTTCTCCCGCATGCGGAGCATCGGTGTAGGTCGTCGTGATCGAAGCCGGGAAACGGTAATAGGCCATAATCTGTGCAATGGCTGTCGCCACGCAGCCGGAATACCCATTGCTGCAATAGTCTCCGTAGGGAGATTCCTGCCCCCATCTGACCGGAATAAGCGGGTCGCAGGACCGGGATTCATTGACCTCCACCGTCTTGAATTTAGGCGTAGTGCGTATCGTGTCGAACTTCGGCGGCTTTATCACGGCCAGACTTTGCGCCATGGCGTCCATATAGAAATCGAAATTCTCCACGCCGGTCGGCTCGCCGTAGGTGTAGTTTCCCTTTTCGGCGACAGCCAGCACGGGATCGACGGCGCGGTTGGCGGCAATGACCGAAAATCCGTCGTTGTTCTCAAAATTGAAAACATACATCAAAGTGTCGCTCCCGGCGCCGCTGCGCGGGACGGGGTAGTGACGCATTGGCCGCGTTCGCTGCGGATCGAACGGGCAGTGGCCGAGCGGGTCTGGCCCCGGTCGACAAGGGCGATGCTCTTCCGGGCAAGGGAAAGGGCCTCCTCATAACTGCGCGTCGGCAAGAGCACGGTAGGCCGAGCGGGCTGTTCCGGTGCGACGGCGGATGATTCGTCGTCGATTTTCGCACACGAAACGACACAGATCAAAGCAAGGGCAACCAATACGGAGGTCCTTGCCTGTTTCATTGTACTTGTTTTCTCCATGGCATCATCATTTAATCAGTTAGCACATATGTTGTTCGCCCAGAGCGATTTGGCGGAAAACAACCGCAAAAGGCCATCATGCGGAGATACAGTCACATACAAATATCGATAAAATTTTTAGTATATACAAGCATTTTACCGAAAATTTTAAAAAAAATCTGCAATTTATAAAGATTCCATTTCCGCTGCCGGAGACCTGAAAAAAAGCAGGTTGACGAAGATCGCTCTCGTCAACCTGCTCAATCCGGCCCGGGACCGGTTTACCGCGGTCCGTGGAACATCCCCGGAGGAGGTCCGCCCGGCCCGCCGGGTCCCATGCGGCGGGAACCGGAGGAGGACTCGACACCGTCGTAATCCTTTATATTGCGCGAACCCTTCTTGCCGAAACGGCGCAGGTTGTAGTTGAACTGCACCATATAGTAGCGGCCGATGACGCTGTTGGTCGAGTTCTGCGTGTAGCCCGAACCCGTCGAGCGCGAGAAGGCCCGGTTCTGGTTGAAGAGGTCGTTGACGCCGACCATCACTTCGCCGCGCTTGTTCCTGAAGACCTTCTTGCCCAACCAGACGTTGCACAGGAGGTAATCCTCCGAGTAATCGTTCGTGAAGCCGATATACTGCGAGTAGGCCGCGCTCGCCGTGAAGGTGAAGCCCAGCGGGAAGACCACCTTCAGGTTGCCCTGCGCCGTGTGGTTGAAATAGCGGTTCTTCGACTTGTCCGCGTTCAGCGAGTTGGTGGCCTCGTTGTAGGTGCCGTTCCACGAGAGGGTGAAGTCGACGTTCTCCGAAATGTTGCTGCCCAGCACGGCCCGGAAGTCGTATCCCATATTCTTGGTGTCGTTGCGCTCGCCGCCCGAAATCATACCCGTCGCCGCGTCCACCGTGCCGCCCAGCATGCTGGGGGTCTTGGTGTAGATGACGCCCGCCATGACGTTGAAATTCGATTTGAGGAACCCGATCGGCAGGCCGTAGCTCAAGTGCGTCCGCAACTGCCAGTAACCGTCGAGATTCTCGGTCGTCGAGTAGAAATTGGGCGAATAGGCCTGTCCGTCGATGGTGATGTCACCGGGTCTTTGCACCAGATGCTGGGCCGTGTAATCCAGCGTCGTGTTCATCGAGAACATCCACATGAAGGTTCGGCCCTTTTCGACGTTGGAGTTGGTGTAGTGGAAATTCACCCGGTGCGAGTAGGTCGGCTTCAGGTTCGGATTACCGTGGCTGATGTTTTGGGCGTCCGATACGTCGTAAACGCTTTGCAGGTCGGTGATCGACGGGCTGTCGGTGTAGGACGAGACGAAGAGCCGCAGCGAGTTCTCGCGGTTGATGTTCAGCTGGCCCATCATAAAATAGGTCATGTTGTTGTAGGCGTGCTTGATCTTCTCGGCATCGTCGCGCACGATCTGTCCGTCGAGGGCCGAACGCTGGTAGTAGACGTTGGCGATGAACGTGTTGCGCTCTTTCGAAAAACGGAATCCGGGCCCCACGCTCTGCGTCAGGTAGCCGCTCTCGTAGGAGTTCGACAGCAGGGGATTAAGCACGCCGCCCGTGAAGGTGTCGTCGTCGGTAACGAACGATCGCTTGTCGCGCTCCTGCGAATTGTAGGAAATCCGGTACTGGAGGCTCACCTGCGCGTATTTGGCCACCGGCTCGGTGTAGGTGAAACTGCCGCGCAGGCTGTACGACGACGAGGGGGTCTCGGAGCGCAGGTAGCGCAGGTCGGTGTAGTCAGCGGGATCCCATGCGAGGGGATCGTCGCCTGCGCCGGGACGAACGTCCGAAATGGGCTTGACGTTCGACCACGAATTCGAATTGTTCGTGTTGTCCGAGTAGCTGAACGACCCGTCGAGGGTGATCGTACGGCCATCCTTGCCCAGTTTGGTGCGGTAGACGGCGCTTGTACCTACGTTGTAGCCGTGGCGCAGGGCGTCGCTGAAATTGTCCGTGCGGCTGTAACCGCTCTCTCCGTATTGCCAGCCCAGCGTCTCGCTCCACGGGTCGTTGGACTGGTAGCTGAAACGCGGACGGATCATCAGGTTCTGATTCTCCGAAATCTTCCACTCCAGACGGGCGTTGAACCGGTGGTTGTAGCCCTTCGTGTCGGAATAGCCGTTGGTCGACAGCGTATCGGGGATCATCGGGGCCTCGTACCATTTCTCCACCGTCGAACGGTTCTCGGTATTGGTGTTGTTGAAGAAATAGCTGCCCTGGAACGTCACCTGATTGCGCTTGCCCCACGTATCGGAGTAGTTGACGCCGATGGCGTTGACCGACGCCACGCCGCTCTGCGGGCGCACCATGTAATTGCCCATGCCGCCGCGACGTCCGCCACCGCCGCCCGAGACACCCAGAATGTCCTCGAACGAGAAATTCTGCTGGTTGACGTTGTTGAACAGGCCGATGAATGAAATACGGCTGTCGCCGCTGAACACGTTGGCATTGCCGCCGGCGATGTATTTGAACTTGTCTTCGGTCTCGGTGTCGGCGTCGTAGCCGAATCCGGCGTAGAGCTTGCCGAACTGGCCCTGCCGCATGCCCGGACGGGTGACGATATTGAGCGCCTTGTAGCCCTCGCCGTCGTCCATGCCCGAAAATTCGGCCGCGTCGGAGAGTTTGTTGTAGACCTCCACGCGATCGACGGCCTCGGCCGGAAGCGACTTGATGGCCGTGGTGACATCCTCGCCGAAGAACTCCTTGCCGTCGACGAAGACCTTCTTGACCGTCTCGCCCTGCGCCTCGACCGTGCCGTCGGTGACGGTGATGCCGGGCATCTTCTTCAGCAGCCCTTCGACATCGGCGTCGGCCACGACCTTGAACGCTCCGGCATTGTAGCTCACCGTGTCGCCCTTCTGCGAGGTGCGCAGCGCCTTGGCCTCCTTGACGACCGTTTCGATCTGCACGCCCGGCTTGAGTTTCAGCAGTCCGAGGCTGACCTTCGAAGCCGAGACCCGGAAGGTCGTGTCGAGGTTGTTATAGCCCAGGAAAGCCACCGAAAGCGAATATTCGCCGTAGGCGAGCGACGGAATAGACACCGCGCCCTTGAAGGCCGAGGTGAAATACTGTTTCTTCTCCGGGGTTTTCACAGGCGTGAGCGTCAGCACCGCTCCGACGACGCTCTCCCCGGTGTCGGCGTCGACGACCGTGGCTGTGACGCCGCCCCTCTGGGCGAATGCCGCGGCGGCGAAAAGCGTCAGCAGGGTAGTCAGTAGTGTTCGTTTCATATCTTCTGTTTGTGTGTATCTCTTTTTCGGCGGCGAACCGGCTGAAAACGCGCGTCCGCTCCGCCCGCCCATGAAGCGGGCTTCTCAAACCCGGGCGCAGAACCGGCCCGATAGCGTTTCCCGTCCCATCCGCCCGTAAGTCGGGCTTCTTAAGCCCGGCGCAGAACCGGCCCGATAGCGTTTCCCGTCCCATCCGCCCGTAAATCGGGCTTCTTAAGCCCGGGCGGCGTTGAAAACGGGCGTAAAGTTAATTCTTTTTATGCTTGTTTTGCGCCCCGCACGGGGCGAATCGGCAAAAAAAGGGCGTCAGTCGACCAAACCGACGCCCCGGCCGTAACAAGCCTCAAGAGACCTAACCTCACTCCTTTCCCTTCTTGTCCTTCTTCGGACAGGGCTTGTCACAGCACTCCTTGCCGCCTCCGCGACGGTCGCCTTTTTTCATCATCTGGGGACCATGACCGCGCTGGCCGGGCCGCGGAGCCTGCATCTGCGACCACTGCACGAACTGTTCGGTCGTCAGGATCGACTTCATCTTTTCGGCCTCGGCCTTGCGCGCCTCCCGCATCTTCTCGCGCATGGCCTGCATCTCCTTGATCTGCTGGAAATTCAGGTTGTAAACCTCCTTGGCCTGCGCATCGGTGAGCTTCAGCTCCTTCTGCATGCGTTCGGTCATGCGCTGCGCCATCTGTTCCACGGTCGGACGCTCCTTGGGAGCGGCGGCCGGCTTGGCCTCCTGTGCGAAAGCGCCCGTTCCCGCCATCAGGCAGAGGGCTGCGGCAACTGCAAAAATCCTCTTTTTCATAATTTTTCGAATTTGGTTGTGCATCACTTTTTTTGTTTTCCGGCAATCCGGTTTCCCGGAGTTCCTGATGCAAAGGTAACGCCAAAACGAAAACCCGGAGCCAGGCCCCGGGTAAAACGGCAGAACGGCGGGGTCAACCGCCTATTCGACAGGGTGAAGCGACCGCAGCCACGCCTTGAATTCGGGAACGCGGGCTTTGGAAATGACGATCCGCTCGGGCGTTTCGACAGTGAGGTGCAGCGTGAGACGGCTCCCGAACCACACGGCGATCTCCTTCACGGCCTGCCGCGCGACGATGAACTGGCGGTTGGCCCGGAAGAATTCGGACTCGGGAAGCAGTCCCTGCAACGCTTCGAGGGTTTTGTCCAGCGGGTAGGCCGCGCCGTCGAAACCGTAGGCCGTGACCTTCTCGTTCGACGTGTAGCAGTAGGCGATCCTGCTGCGGTGCAGCGGGATGATTTTGTCGCGCACATGCACCAGGAAAACCTCCTCGCGGCGGCTGGCGGCCAGCGTGCGGACCCGCGAGCCGTAATCGCTGCGCTCAACCGACGTGAGGCGGTGCAGCTTGGCCAGCGCACGGCCGACATCCGAAGCGTTGAGCGGCTTGAGCAGGTAGTCGATGCTGTTGACCTTGAAAGCTTCGAGTGCATACTGGTCGTAGGCCGTCGTGAAGATCACCGGGGCTGCGATCTCCACGGCGTCGAAGATGCGGAACGAATCGCCGTCGGCCAGGTGGATGTCCATGAACAGCAGGTCGGGGTGGGGATTCGAACGGAGCCATTCGACGCTCTCCTCGACGCTCTCGAGCGTCGCCACGATCTCCACGTCGGGAGCCGTCTGCCGCAGAATCGCCGCGAGGTTGCGCGCGGCGGCGGTTTCGTCTTCGATAATCAGGGCTTTCATCATACGGAGGGATTTTGCAGCGGCATGCGCACGGAGAAGGTGGCGCCGTCGTCGACGATTTCGATGTCGCTGCCCGTGATCAGATTCCAGCGGTTGCGCAGGTTCTCCAGCCCGATGCCGGTCGAAGGTTCGGGTTCGAGTTTGGGAACCTTGGGGTTCGACACCACGAGCAGCCCCTCTTCGGTGCGGACCGAGATGTGGAACGGCTTGGTGCGGGTGATCGAATTGTGCTTGACGGCATTGTCGATCAGCGGTTGCAGCGAGAAGGCCGGGAGTTTCCACCCGAGGTATTTCTCGTCGACGTCGATGTCGAAAAAGAGCTTGTCGGCGTAGCGTATCTTGAAAAGGTAGCTGTAAGCCTCCAGGAATTTCAGCTCCTCGTCGAGGGTCATCAGCATGCTCTGGCCGTTCTGGATGATGTAGCGGAACGTGTACGAAAGCTGGTCGATGTAGGTCAGGGCCTTCTGGTCGTGCTTCTCGCGCACGAGCATCGCCAGCGAGTTGAGCGAGTTGAAGAAGAAATGGGGGTTGATCTGCCCGACGAGCATGTTGTAACGCGTGGTGAGGTTTTCGTTCTTGAGCCGCTCGTTCTCGACGACGACGGCCTGCCGCTGGGAAATCAGCACGTAGATGCGCCCGTAGAGCATCGACGCCACCACGGCGAACGAGCATTTGAGCAGCAGCATGTAGTCGAACATCCGCCCGCTCATAAAGTTCAGCCCGATGCGCCCCGTGTGCCACTCCGTGACGGGAGCCACGCAGTAGAGCGCGGCCGCCGCGACGCAGCACCACAGGCAGCGGCGCACGAAGCGCGACATGGAGTAGTTGCGCCTGACGGAGGTGAGGATCGAGAGCATGACGAACGACACGACGAGGTAGTAGAACAGTTGCAGGAGCAGTTCCGTCATCTTCGAAGGCCCGTTGTAAAGTTTGCTGTAATCGAACTCCGCGCCGTTGCGCATGCGGATTTCCGCCAGCATCGGATGCGCCTTCTCGGAGCGCGGCGGCATCAGGTCCGCGACGATCCGGTCGCCGGGCGCGATCTCCAGCCACCGCATGCGCCGCGTGGGCACGTAGACGCTGTCGCCGTTCTCGTAAACCAGGTACCCGTAGCCGTCGGGGTGGACCGAAAGCACGCCCTCGTCGGGCCGTTCGACGGCTCTCTGGTCGGAAGGGCGGGGCTGGCTGTCGCTGTTCAGGTCCACGAGCATCAGCAGCACGTAGGAGAAATTGACCACCAGGCTGATCGCCACGGCAACCAACAGATTGAGCACCAGATCGGCGTATTTCGATTGCAGTTTCATATAGGGTAGTTATCGCTCTAACTAAAAATTACCGGATTTCGCTTCGGACGGTCGTAGCCGCCGCCTACGGCGGCTCGGGTCTCTTCCGGGGAGGATCCGGAGCGAGACGGGCCTGCGAACGCGGTTTCCGGCCGCGTCCTGCCGTGCCGCACGGAAACCGGTCACTCTTCCGGCTCGCCGTACCAGGAGGCGTACAGCATATAGTCGTGGGCCGTGCGGCGGATGATCTCCTCGCGCTGCTCCGCAGTCACCTCCTTGACCTTTTTGGCCGGGACGCCCGCATAGACCGAGTTGGGTTCCAGCTGCGCGTTCGAGAGCACCAGCGCGTTGGCCGCGATGATGCACCCCGAGGGGATGCGGGCGTTGTCCAGAAGGGTGGCGCCCATGCCGATCAGGCAGTTGTCGCCGATCACCGCGCCGTGGATGATGGCGTTGTGGCCCACCGAGACGTCGTTGCCGATGATCGTCTGCGAAGGGTGCTTCGCCTTGTCGTAGATGGTGTGGAGCACCACGCCGTCCTGGATGTTCGTGCGGTCGCCGATGACGATCCGGTTCACGTCGCCCCGCAGCACGGCGTTGTACCAGATCGAGCAGTCGCGGCCGATGGTCACGTCGCCCAGAATGACGGCCGTTTCGGCCAGAAAGGTGTTCTCTCCGATCACAGGCTCATGCCCGCGGACTTTTCGTATAAGCGCCATATCTGAATTTCTGATTTTTAATTCTTAATTTCTCTTGGCTTCCTGCCACAGCTCCTCCATCGCGCCGAGCGACATCTCGTGAAGCGTATGTCCTTTTGCCGCAGCGCGTTCCTCCATGTAATTGAAGCGTTGGATGAACTTCTTGTTCGTGCGTTCCAGCGCCGATTCGGGGTCCACGCCGTAGAGGCGGCAGGCGTTGACGAGCGCGAACAGCAGGTCGCCGAATTCGCCTTCGAGGTCGGTCTTGCTGCCCGATTTCATCTCGGCTTCCACTTCGCCCAGCTCCTCGCGGACCTTGTCCCAGACATCCTCCTTCTGCTCCCAGTCGAAACCCGCCCCGGCGGCCTTTTCGCCCATGCGGTAGGCCTTGACCATCGCCGGGAGCGAGCGCGGAACACCGCCCAGCGTGCCGCTCCGGCGGTTCTTCTTGCGGAGTTTCAGCGCCTCCCAGTTCTCCTTGACCTGGTCGGGCGTGTTGGCGTGAATGTCGCCGTAGACGTGAGGGTGGCGGTAGATCAGCTTGTCGCACAGCGCGTCGGCCACGTCGCCGAAATCGAACGCGCCCTCTTCCTCGCCCAGTTTCGAATAGAACACCACGTGCAGCAGCAGGTCGCCCAACTCCTCCTTGATGCCCTCCATATTGTGGTCGGTGATGGCATCGGCCAGTTCGTAAGTCTCCTCGATGGTGTTGCTGCGCAGCGAGTCGAATGTCTGCTCGCGGTCCCAGGGGCACTCGCGGCGCAGGGTGTTCATCACCTCCAAAAGACGGGCCGTGGCCTTCAGACGTTTATCTTCCATGTCGCAAATTATTTTTTCACACCGGGCGCAGAAGCGGAATCTGTCCGTGATTCGCCGCCGTCCGCCCGCTAAAACCGTGGTTTTACTCCGGCAAAGGTAGCACATTCGGCGGAAAAAAAGTAACTTTGCGGGAAACAAAATCCTCACGTCGCATGAAATTACGACTTCTGATCCTCTTGACGACAGCCCTTTGCGGCCTGTGCACCGCCGCGGCGCAACCCGCCCCGGAAAAGACGACGCCCCGCGAAGGGATCTTCACGTTCGGTCCCGGAACGACAATCTCCGCCGACCGCGAACTGGCCTCCCTGGCCGAATACGCCGCCGAATACCTCGGGTGCGGGGTTCGCAACGGCATGGCGGGGGAAGGCTCCGTCGTGCTGACGCTCGACGCCCCGGACGGGGAGCCGTCGGAGGCTTACACCCTCGACATCGCGCCCGACCACATCCAGATCGGAAGTTCCACCTGCGGCGGGGTTTTCAACGGACTGCAACAACTGTTCCGGCTGCTGCCGCCCGAAGTCTACGCCCGCAGGGGGATCGCCCCGGGAACCGGCATCGCCTGCGTCAGGATCGAGGACAAGCCGCGGTTCGGCTATCGGGGGATGATGCTCGACGTGGCGCGGACGTGGATCGGAATGGATGAAGTGAAACGTTATATAGACCTGTTTTCCTACCACAATATCAACAAATTGCATCTTCATCTTTCGGACGACGAGGGGTGGCGCATCGAGATCCTTTCGCACCCTGAGCTGACCGAGATCGGCGGCTTCCGCGGCGGCGACTCGCCCGTGAGGCCCGTATACGGCAAGTGGCCAGAGAAATACGGAGGTTACTTCAAGCAAAGCAAGATGCGCGAGCTGATCCGTTACGCCGCCCTGCGGAATATCGAGATCATTCCCGAAATCGACCTGCCGGGCCACAGCCGCAACATCGCGTCGGTGCATCCCGAAATCCGCTGCAACTATCCGCCCGACACCGTGTCGACCAACGGTTACGACTACCGTTCGGCATGGTGCGTGGCCCGGGAGGAGAATTACGCGCTGCTGGGCGACATTCTGGGCGAACTGTGCGAGCTGTTCCCCTCGGAGTACATCCACGTGGGCGGCGACGAGGTCGACATGTCGCAGTGGGAGCGGTGTCCCGACTGCCGGGCGCTGATGAAACGGGAGGGGATGACCGACCCGCACCGGCTGGAGGACCTCTTCATGGAGCGCATGGCCGCAATCCTCCGTTCGCACGGCAAACGGCCCGCCGTGTGGAACGAGGCCGTGCGCACGGGAGCCTTCGCCCGGGAGTGCCGCGTGCACGGCTGGGAGAGCGTCAAGGCCTGTCTCGACGCCACGGCGAAGGGTTACCGCACCGTCGTGATGCCGGGCCAGTACTTCTATTTCGACATGCGCCAGTCGCCCCGCGAGGACGGGCACGACTGGGCGGCGATCTTCGACGCCAAAAAGGTCTACGGCTTCGGCTTCACGGAGTTCAGCCCCGAACAGATGCGCAACGTCGAGGGGTTGCAGGGGGCGTTTTTCAGCGAAGCCTACGTCTCGCACGAGCCGGAAAAGCCCGACTACCTCGACTACATGCTCTTTCCGCGCGTCTGCGCCCTCGCACGCATCGCCTGGAGCGGCAACGCCGAAGGGTGGGACGCCTATTACGAGGAGTTGAAAGGAAAACATTACGACCGGATGGCGGCCATGGGCATCCGGTTCCGGCTCTTCCCGCCGAAGGTCGGCTACGGCGACGGCGCGTTCACCGCTTCGGCGGACGACGGCTCCGCGATTTACTACCTTATGGACGGCTCTCCGGAAGAACACCCTTACACGGCTCCGGTCCGCACCGGGAAACCGCATCTCTACCGCTTCTATTCGCGCTACGGCACCGCCCGCAGCCCCTACGTGGCCGACAAGTCCCGCTGGCGGACCATTACGCCCGCCGTGGCGATCACGACCTCGATGGGCGAGAGCGCGAAGTTCCCCTATGCCAACGCCGAGAGCTACAAGGGCCTTTCGCGTACGCGCCGCGCCTGCCGGCAGCAGGATTGGATACGCTACACGTTCAGCGAGCCGGTGAGGTGCCGCGAAATGTATTTGCAGACGGGAAACCGCCAGCTGCCGAAGACGATCGTGACGACGGGTTACGCCGAGGTGTCGTACGACGGCGCGACGTTCGAGCGGGCGGGAGAGTTGGAGATGGGAAGCATCACGCTGCGCCCCGGGCGTCCGGTGAAGGCCGTGCGGATCGTCTCGACGTGCGACGACAACGGCACGCCCTACGTCACAATCCAGCCGCCGCAGGTGAAACCGGCGCTGTAAGCGTCAGTTCCGGGCCGCGGTTTTGAAGGCGAAGCGGAAAAAGAGGTATTGCGCGAGGTAGTAGGTGATCATAACGATCCAGGTCCGGGCCGGAACCGGTCCGATGAAGCGGTTCCAGGCGATCACCGCGTCGGAAAAGACGAACAGCAGGGCCGCACACCTGAATCCGGCGGCGCATGCCCAGTCGTACTGGAGCGCGCTATAAAGCATTGCGGCGATGACCAGCCCGTAGACGGCGACGCCGATGCGTTCGGCCGGAAACGGGGCCTCGGGGACGATGGCGGCGAAAAGGAAGACGAGCAGCGGGACGGTGACGGCCAGCGAAACCGCACGGAGCCTGCGCCGCGCCCGGGGCAGGAACCAGCACACATAGGCGACATGCGCCAGCGCGAAGAAGGCCATCTGGGGAATGAACAGCCCCCTGGCGCCCACGGCATCCCCGGCGGCGGAAAACAGGAAGGCGAACCCGAACGGGAGCAGTTCCCGGCGCCGCGACAGGAAGGTCGCCAGGGACAGCAGCAGGACGGGCCAGGCGACCTTATAGGGAAGCGCGGCGGCTTTGGTAAAGAACAGCACGGCTCCCGCAACGAAGAACAGGGTCGTCCACGCAAATATTCTGGAAAATCGTCGCATCGGCGTATTTTAAGGAAGACCGCCCGGCTCCGATGGGGCCGGGCGGTCTTTCGGTTGCTGAAATTTCGTCAGGCCCGGACCTGCGCGCCGCATTTCTGCTCGAACTGCCGGGTGAGGTTCGCCATCACACGCTCGATGGTCCGCTCGTCCAGCGTACGGGTCTTGTCCTCCAGAATGAAGCTCAAAGCGTAGGATTTCTTGCCCTCGGGAAGCTTGTCGCCCTCGTAGACATCGAACAGCGAGACGCTTTTCAGCAGCTTGCGCTCGGCGGCGAAGGCTGCGTCGCGCAGCGAGGAGAAGGTCACGGACTTGTCCACCAGCAGCGCCAGATCGCGTCTGACCTCGGGGAATTTCGACAGTTCCCCGGCGGCGATCTTCAGCTTCTTCGTGGATTTCGCAAGGGCCTCGAAATTCATCTCCAGATAGTACACATCCTGCTTGACATCGGTACGGCGGCGGATTGCGGCGGCCACGGAGCCGATCTGCAACAACTGTTTGCCATTGAGCGACAGCGTGAGGCCCTCGCTGAAAAGATCGCTTTCGAGCGTCTCGGCCTTCAGCGCGTAGATGTCGATGCCGAAGCGGCGGAGCAGTTTTTCGGCGACTGCGCGCAGGGTGAAGAACGACGCCTTCACGGGCTTCGCATTCCACGACTGCGGCGTCGAGACGCCCGTGACGGCGATGGCGAGGCGGTACTCCTCGGAGTAGGCCGCCAGGCGGTTTTCGTCCGTGCGCTTCGACTCGTCGTAGAAATAGCAGTTGCCGAACTCGTAGAGACAGAGATCGCCGTTGCGGCGGTTGGCGTTCAGACCGACGGCCTCCAGCATGTTGAACAGCAGCGTCTGGCGCATCACGTTCAGGTCGGCGCTCAACGGGTTGAGAATACGCACGCAACGCTCGGCGGGACAGGAGGTCAGGCCCTCGTAATAGGCGGCTTTCGTCAGCGAGTTGGACATGATCTCGGTAAACCCGTTGGCCGTGAGGAAATCGGCCGCGAGGTTCATCAGACGGTTGCGGTCGGGTTTCGGCGCATAGGAAAGCGTCGAACGGACCTGCGTGGGGATTTCGACGTTGTTGTAGCCGTAGATGCGCAGGATGTCCTCCACGAGGTCGGCTTCGCGCTGCACGTCGACACGGTAGGGCGGCACGGCGACCGTCAGCACGCCGTCTTTCTCGGCGAGGATCTTCACCTCCAGCGCCGCGATGATCGTGCGGACGACCGTTTCGGGAATCTCCTTGCCGATCAGCGCGTTGACCCTTGCCAACGAGATGTCGAAGACGAAATCCCCGATCGGCTCCGGATAGATGTCCGTGATGCCGCTGGAGATCGTACCCCCGGCCAGCTCCTTCATCAGCAGGGCGGCGCGCTTGGCGGCGTAGACCTGCATGTTGGGGTCGATGCCGCGCTCGAAGCGGAACGAAGAGTCGGTATTCAGGCCGAAACGCTTGGCCGTCTTGCGTACCCACACGGGGTTGAAATAGGCGCTCTCGATAAATACGTCGGTCGTGGTGTCGCTCACGCCCGAGTCCAGTCCGCCGAAGACGCCGGCGATGCACATGGGACGCTCGGCCGAGCAGATCATCAGGTCCTTGTCCGTGAGTTTGCGCTCCACGCCGTCCAGCGTCACGAAGGGCGTGCCCTCGGCGCAGGTGCGGACCACGACTTCGCGGCCCTCGATCTTCGCGGCGTCGAAGGCGTGCAGGGGCTGGCCCAGCTCGAACAGCACGAAATTGGTGATGTCGACCAGATTGTTCTTGGGATTGATGCCCGCGGCGCGCAGGCAGTTCTGCATCCACTCGGGCGACGGACCGATCTTGCAGCCCGTGACCGTAACGCCGGCATAGCGGGGCGCGGCCTCGGGATTCTCGACGCGGACCGCCACCTCCAGGTCGTGATTGTCGGGAGCGAAGGCCGAAACATCGGGCAGTTTCACTTCGGCATTTTCGCCGCGGCTCTTCAGGTAAGCGGCCAGATCGCGCGCCACGCCGATGTGCGAAGCGGCGTCCACACGGTTGGGCGTGAGTCCGATCTCGATCAGGTAGTCGTCCTCGACATGCAGGTATTCCCTGGCCTCCATGCCCACGGGGGCGTCGGCCGGAAGCTCCATGATGCCGTCGTGCGAAGACCCGATGCCCAGCTCTTCCTCGGCGCAGAGCATTCCGAGCGACTCCACGCCGCGGATCTTCGAACGTTTGATCTTGAACTCCTCGTCGCCGCCGTCGGGGTAGAGCACCGCGCCGACCGTGGCGCAGAGGACTTTCAATCCGGCCCGGCAGTTCGCGGCGCCGCAGACGATCTGCAACGGCTCGGCGGCTCCCACGTCCACCGTGGTGACGTGCAGGTGGTCCGAATCGGGGTGATCGGCACAGGTCACAACCTCGCCGACGACAACGCCCTGAAGACCGCCTTTCACGGTTTCGATCTTCTCGAAGCCTTCGACTTCGAGGCCGATGTCCGTCAGGATTTCAGCGATCTTTTCGGCCGGAAGATCGGTCGCGATATAACGTTTGAGCCAGTTATACGAAATATTCATATCGTTAAGTTTTGAATTTGCGGATAATCATGCAAAAATATAAATTTTTCCGCAAAGTACGGTAAAAATTCCTTACATATATAGGTGTCGAAAATAATTCGTAAAAAATTTGCATTTTACGAACCGACCGCATATATTTGCAGAAACAAAGCTGAAAGATGATCCGCAATTTCAACATACAGGCATGGTGGTGGCGCTCGTTGACTCTCGTGAACAATGAGTGCGGAACCGCGCGTGTATAGTTGAACCCCGAAAAATACACAAGCCCGTTGTTTACGAAAAGTAAGCAGCGGGCTTTTTCTTTTGTACATTTCAAATTCAAAAACCGATACCCATTATGGAAACGAAAAAATTCTGCCTCACCGAAAAACAGATGCCCACGCAATGGTACAACATCGTGGCCGACATGCCCAACAAACCGCTCCCGCCGCTGCACCCCGGAACGAAAAAGCCCGTCACGAAGGAGCAGATGTCGGCGATCTTCGCCGAGGAACTGATCGACCAGGAGATGTCGACCGAGCGTTACATCGACATTCCCGAGGAGGTGCAGGAGATTTACAGGATATGGCGCCCGACGCCGCTCGTGCGCGCAACGGGGCTGGAAAAGGCCCTCGGAACGCCCGCGAAGATCTTTTTCAAGAACGAAAGCGTGTCGCCCGCGGGTTCGCACAAGCCCAACACCGCCGTGCCGCAGGCCTACTACAACTACAAACAGGGCATCAAGCACCTGACCACCGAGACCGGCGCCGGACAGTGGGGCGCGTCGATCGCCTTCGCGGCCAAGCACTTCGGCATCGACCTCCAGGTATTCATGGTCAAGGTCAGCTACGACCAGAAGCCCTACCGCCGCCTGATGATGAACACGTGGGGCGCGGAGTGCGTGGCGTCGCCCTCGACGCTGACCGAATCGGGCCGTGCGGCGCTGGAGCGCGATCCGCACTGTTCGGGAAGCCTCGGGCTGGCCATTTCCGAGGCCGTGGAGATGGCTTTGCGCCGTCCGGAAGACACGCGCTACTGCCTGGGAAGCGTGCTGAACCATGTGGTTCTGCACCAGACGGTCATCGGCCAGGAGGCCGTGACGCAGATGGAGATGGCCGACGCCGAGCCGGACATGGTGATCGGATGTTTCGGAGGCGGCAGCAACTTCGCGGGCATCGGCTTCCCGTTCCTGCGGAAGAATTTCGCCGAGGGGAAGAAGATACGCGTGATCGCCGTGGAGCCTGAAGGATGCCCGAAACTCACCCGCGGCGAATTCCAGTACGACTTCGGCGACGTGGCGGGATTCACGCCCCTGATCCCGATGTACACGCTGGGCCACGATTTTCAGCCGTCGGACATTCACGCCGGGGGATTGCGCTACCACGGAGCCGGCTCGATCGTCAGCCAGCTGATGAAGGACGGGCTGATCGAGGCGCAGTCGATGCCGCAGGTCGAGACCCTCGCCGCAGGCGTTCTGTTCGCCCAGACCGAGGGCATCATCCCGGCTCCGGAGTCGACGCACGCCATCGCCGCGACGATCCGCGAAGCGCTGAAAGCCAAGGAGGAAGGCGTGTCGAAAACCATTCTGTTCAACCTCTCGGGCAACGGCGTGATCGACCTCTACGCCTACGAGCAGTATCTGGCCGGAGCGTTGAAGGACTTCTCGCCGAGCGACGAGGAGATCCGCAAGACGATCAACCAGTTGGAGCATCTTATCTGAAGCTGCGCTCAAAATAGGAGAAGCGAGACTTTCGGGTCTCGCTTTTTGTTTTGCGCCGGAGGTGCAGAACGGGGCGGGAGACCAGAGAGACATTCCATCGCCCCCTAAAACCCGCTTCTTAAGCGGGGCGGGAACCGAGCCAGAGGAAGAACATGCCGACGAGGATAAAGGCCAGGTCGACGGCCTTCGAGCGCAGGTTGCGCTCGCGGAACAGCACCGCGCCGCAGAGAAACGACACCACGACCGAGCCGCGGCGGACCATCGAGACCACGGAGATCATGGCGTCCGGATCGCGCAGGGCGAACAGGTAGGCGAAGTCGGCCAGCGAAAGGAACACCGAGATCAGCGGAATGGCCCAGCTCCAATGGAACGGGGTGGTGGCGTGCCGCCGGGGCCACCAGAGGATGCCGACCACGACGGACATCATCCCGAGCTGGTAGAGGTTATACCAGCTCTGCACGAAAACCGGGTCGAGGCGCGCCATGATATATTTGTCGTACAGCCCGCTGACGGCGCCCGTCACGGCCGCCAGGGCGATGAACAGAATCCAGAGGTTATGGGTGAAGACGACCCCTTCGCGGCGGCTCGAACGGCTCAGCAGGAAGAGCGACACGAGGGCCAGCGCAACGCCGGTCCACTGGTAGGCGTTGAGACGCTCGCCGAAGATCACGAACGCCCCGACGAGCACCATAACGGGGCGCGTGGCGTTGATCGGCCCGACGATGGTGATCGGAAGGTGCTTCATGCCGAAGTAACCGAAAATCCACGAAGTGAGCACGATGGCCGATTTCAGAACGACCAGGGCGTGGGCCTCCCATGTGCCGGGAGCCGTCGCCAGCAGGGTATGGTCGAACCATCCGAGGCCGAACTCTGCCGAGAGGATCGCGGGCAGGAAGAACAGCGTCGAAAAGAGCGTGTTGAGCAACAGCACGGGCAGCACGGCGTTGCCGGTGAGGGCCTTTTTCTTGGCCGCATCGTAGAAGCCGAGCAGCGCCGCCGAGGTGAATGCCAAAGTGAGCCACATAGCGATGAGGAAAGGCGGCCGGAGCCGCCTTTATCTATTTGATTTCGTCGCTGTAAACGGCGCCGGGAAGATCGTGGAGGTTGTAGCGCGAAGCCATCGACATGCCGTAGGCCCCGGCCGACTTGATGGTCAGCAGGTCGCCCCGGTGCGTGCGGCGCAGGGTGACGTTCTCGTCGAAAACGTCCGTCGATTCGCAGGCTGTGCCGACAACCGTGTATTTCTCGCGCACCTCGTCGTCCTTGGCCGTGATGTTCTCGATGTTGTGGTACGAACCGTACATCGCCGGGCGGACCAGCTCGGTCATCGAAGCGTCGACGATCACCAGCTTGCGGCCCGTGGCGGTGGTCTTGTTGAACAGCACCGTCGTGATCAGCTCGCCGCATTCGGCGACGATCGAACGCCCGAACTCGAAGTGCACCTCGCGGTCGCCGATGCGCAGGTGGTTGTGGACGATCGAGAACAGCGACGCGAAGTTGGGGATCGGCTCGTTCTCGGGAACGTCGTAGTTGACGCCCAGACCGCCGCCCACGTCGACGAAACGGAACTTGCAGCCCAGTTTTTCGAGGTTCTCGACGATGACGTTGACCTTGTTGCACATGTTCTCGAAGACATGCAGCTCGCGGATCTGCGATCCGATGTGCAGGTGCAGTCCGATGATGTTGACGTTTTTGAGCGACCGGATCTCCGCGGCGTGCTCAAGCACTTCCTCGTAGGAGATGCCGAACTTGCTGTCCGCCTGGCCCGTGTCAATGCAATGGTTGGTCTTGGGGTCGATGTCGGGGTTGATGCGCAGCGCGATGTCGGTCACCTTGCCCGCCTCGGCCGAAAGGGCATCGACCAGCTCCAGCTCCTGAATCGACTCGCAGTTGATGGCCAGAATGTTCTGCTCGATGGCGTATTTCAGCTCCTTGTCGCGTTTGCCCACGCCCGCATAGACGATGCCCTTGGGGTCGAATCCGGCCTCGACGGCCTTGCGCAGCTCGTTGCCCGAGGCGCAGTCGATGCCCAGCCCGTATTCGCGGATGACCGCCAGCAGATGGTCGTCGTAGTTGGCCTTGATGGCGTAGTGGACCTTGTAGCCGTATTTCTTCGACTCGTAGACGACGCTTTCGAGGGTCTGGCGCAACAGCGCCATGTCATAGAGGTAGAACGGGGTCTCATAGCCCCGGAGCTTGGATGCGATTTGTCTGCTTAACATCTTTAACCTAACTTGTTGAAGTCGCAAATATAAGCAATTTGTGCCATTCCGGCAAACGGAAGCCCTCCGATATATTCAAAAATTTATGTATATTTGCCGAAGATTTTACCCTTATATATGAAAAACATCCGAAATTTCTGCATCATAGCCCACATCGACCACGGCAAATCGACACTCGCAGACCGTCTGCTGGAGAAGACCAACACGCTCAACCAGCGCGAAATGCAGTCGCAGGTGCTCGACGACATGGACCTCGAACGCGAAAAGGGAATCACCATCAAGAGCCACGCCATCCAGATGGAGTACACGGCCCGCGACGGACAGCGGTACACGCTCAACCTGATCGACACCCCGGGACACGTCGACTTCTCGTACGAAGTGTCGCGCGCAATCGCCTCGTGCGAAGGGGCGCTGCTGGTGGTCGACGCCACGCAGGGCATTCAGGCGCAGACGATTTCGAACCTCTACCTCGCCGTGGGGCACGACCTGGAGATCATCCCCGTGCTGAACAAGATCGACATGGATTCGGCGATGATCGACGAGGTGAAGGATCAGGTGATCGACCTCATAGGATGCAGGGAGGAGGATATTCTGCTGGCATCGGGCAAGACGGGACTGGGCGTCGAAGAGGTGTTGGAAGCGATCGTAAACCGCATTCCCGCTCCCACGGGCGACGAGGGCGCGCCGTTGCAGGCGCTGATCTTCGACTCGGTGTTCAACCCCTTCCGCGGGATCATCGCCTATTTCCGCGTCTTCAACGGCACGCTGCGCAAGGGCGACCACGTGAAGTTCTTCAACACGGGCAGCGAGTACGACGCCGACGAAATAGGCGTGCTGAAACTCAAGATGCAGCCCCGGCAGGAGATCAGGGCCGGGGACGTGGGGTATATCTGCTCGGGGATCAAGACCTCGTCGGACGTGAAGGTCGGCGACACGATCACCTCGGTGACCAACCCCGCCAAAGAGGCCATCGCCGGATTCGAGGACGTGAAGCCGATGGTCTTCGCGGGCGTCTACCCGGTGGAGGCCGACCAGTACGAGGACCTGCGCGCGTCGCTCGAAAAATTGCAGCTCAACGACGCTTCGCTCACGTTCGAGCCGGAAAGCTCGCTGGCGCTCGGATTCGGGTTCCGCTGCGGATTCCTCGGGCTGCTGCACATGGAGATCATTCAGGAGCGGCTGTACCGCGAATTCGACATGGACGTCATCACGACCGTGCCCAACGTGTCGTACCGCATCACCACGACGCAGGGCGACGTGGTCGAGGTGCACAACCCCTCGGGACTGCCCGAGGTGACAAAGATCGACAAGATCGAGGAACCCTACATCCTCGCGCAGATCATCACCAAGTCGGAGTTTCTGGGCAACGTCATCAAACTCTGCATCGACAAGCGCGGGGTGATGAAGAACCAGACATTCATCACGCAGGACCGCGTGGAGGTCAACTTCGACATGCCCCTCTCGGAGATCGTCTTCGACTTCTACGACAAGCTCAAGAGCATCTCGAAAGGATACGCCTCGTTCGACTACCACCGCACGGGATTCCAGCCCTCGAAACTCGTCAAGCTCGACATCCTGCTCAACGGGGAGCCGGTCGACGCCCTCTCGTCGCTCACCTACACGGACCACGCCTACGATTTCGGACGCAAGATGTGCGAAAAGCTCAAGGAGCTGATCCCCCGCCAGCAGTTCGACATCGCCATACAGGCCGCCGTCGGCGCCAAGATCATCGCACGCGAAACGGTCAAGGCCGTGCGCAAGGACGTGACGGCGAAGTGCTACGGCGGAGATATTTCGCGTAAGCGCAAGCTGCTCGAAAAACAGAAGAAGGGCAAGAAGCGCATGCGCCAGATCGGTAACGTCGAAGTTCCCCAGTCGGCATTCCTCGCCGTGCTGAAAATGGATTAAGAACCATGAAAAAGACCATCATCGACCTCTTCGAGGCCTCCGTGCGGAAATACGGGGCCAAGACCTTCCTGCTCGAAAAACGCCATCACAAATTCGAGCCTACGACCTATGCCGAGACCCGCGAGCAGGCGCTCGAAGCCGGAGCCGGACTCGCCGCGCTCGGCATCCGCCCCGGAGACAAGGTGGCGATACTGGCCGAAGGCAGCAACGCATGGATCATTTCCGAACTGGGGCTGTTCTACGCCGGGGCGGTCAGCGTGCCCCTGTCGGTGAAACTCGAAGAGTCGAACGACCTCCTCTTCCGCATGCGGCACGCCGAGGTCAAGGCCGTTTTCGTGTCGAAACACCAGCTGCCCAAGATCCGCCGCATCCGCGCCGGACTGCCGCAGCTGGAGCAGGTGATCGTCCTCGGACACATTCCGCTGGAATCCGGGGAGACGGCCTACGGGACGCTCAAGCGTCTGGGCCGCGAATACCTCGCCAAGAACAAGGCGGAGTTCATGGAGATCGGACAGGCGATCCGGAATGACGATTACGCCACGATCACCTACACCTCGGGCACGACGTCGGACCCCAAAGGCGTGATCCTGACCCACCGCAACTACACGGCCAACGTCGAGCAGGCGTTGTCGCGGGTCGACATTCCGCCGCATTTCCGCACGCTGATCATCCTGCCGCTCGACCACTGTTTCGCCCACGTCGTGGGTTTCTACATCATGATCGCCTGCGGAGCCTCGGTGGCCACGGTGCAGATCGGAGCGACGCCGATGGAGACGCTCAAGAACATCCCGCAGAACATCCGCGAGGTGCAGCCGCACTTCCTGCTGTCGGTCCCGGCGCTGGCCAAGAACTTCCGGAAAAACATCGAAAGCTCCATACGGGCCAAGGGGAGATTCACCGAGGCGCTTTTCAACCTCGCGCTCCGCACGGCATACGCATACAACAGCGACGGGTATGGCAGGGGCAGCGGATGGCGCATCGTGCTGGCCCCCGTCGTCGGGATTTTCGACGCGCTGCTGTTCCGCAAGGTGCGGCAGGCGTTCGGTGGCCACCTCGAGTTCTTCGTCGGGGGCGGTGCGCTGCTCGACGCGGAGTTGCAGCGGTTTTTCTACGCCATCGGAATCCCGATGTTCCAGGGATACGGACTTTCGGAGGCGACGCCCGTGATTTCGACCAACTCGCCCAAACATCACTGGCACCGGTTCGGATCGTCGGGCAAGATACTCATTCCGCTGGACCTGAAGATCCTCGACGAGGAGGGCCGCGAGGTTCCCCGCGGGCAGAAGGGCGAAATCGTCGTCCGCGGCGAGAACGTCATGGCCGGCTACTGGAAGAATCCCGGGGCCACGGCCGAAACCGTGCGCGACGGGTGGCTCCACACGGGCGACATGGGTTACGTCTCGGAGGATGATTTCCTCTATGTGCTGGGACGTTTCAAGAGCCTGCTGATCGCTTCGGACGGCGAAAAATACAGCCCCGAAGGAATGGAGGAGGCGATCGTGGATAAATCGCCCTACATCGACCAAATCATCGTGCACAACAACCAAAGCCCGTTTACGGGGGCGATCGTGGTTCCCAACCGCGAGGCGCTGCGCCGCGAGCTGGAGGCCCGCAGGACGCCCGAAGCGGAGCGCGCAAACGTCGCAGCGGAGATTCTCGGCGCCGAGATCGACCGTTACCGCGCCGGAGGAACCTATGCCGGGGAGTTTCCGGAACGGTGGCTGCCTGCGGGACTGGCCATTGTCGACGAGGCTTTCACGGAGCAGAACGGATTGGTGAACAGCACAATGAAGGTCGTGCGCGGGAAGGTCGAGGAGCATTTCCGAAACCGGCTCGACTACCTCTATTCGGCCGAGGGCCGTAGCCTGAAAAACCCCGAAAACCTCGCGTCGCTGAAAAAAATCGTGGGGTAGGCGCATTTTTCAGCCGCCGAAAACTTGACAAATAAAAAAAACGGAGTAACTTTGTACTCCGTAATGCGGAAATAGCTCAGTCGGTAGAGCATCAGCTTCCCAAGCTGAGGGTCGCGGGTTCGAATCCCGTTTTCCGCTCGAAGAGGTCCTTGCAGACCTCTTTTTTCGTTGGTGGCGGTAGGGAGGGGGCAGGGCGAGCTTCGAACCCACATCCGGCAGATAACAGAAATGCTCCGGCGAATGGCAGGATACCTATATCTGCATGGCGGAATGCCCCGACCACCCCCGACCGCTACCGGACTGCCGTCCCGCCCTCGCCGGCGACAGGTTCCGTCCAAACGGAGAACCGCCGGATGCAGGCTCTGCGGGCCGCCTCCTGACAGGCTTCGGCCTCCTGCGGCGTCAGCTCGTGAGGGGTTCCCGCCAGACGGCAGCCGTTCCCGGCGACGTTCGTCCCGAAGGCCGGAGCCACGAGCGTCTGGAACCATGCGCAGGCCGCAGTGTAACGTCCGGTCCCGGGATTCAGGTGGTATCCGTCGCGCGTCAGGTCCAGCGAGTCGCACAGCGCCGTGTTGCGCAGGTCCTGAATCGCCGTGCCCGACGGGACGACCACTTCGACGGAGGTCTCCCGCATGAGTTGTTCGACCGAAGAGACGATTCCCCGGTACATCAGTTGCTGGTTCTTCTCGTATCGTCCGAAATCCCGGTGCTGCGAATTGCGGGCATAGGCCCATGTCTGTTGCCAGGCGATGCAGGCTCCGGCATTGGGGCAACACCATCGCACGATCTCGACCAGCCGGCCGAACCAGGGCTGATAGGTCGGATAGATGCCCGATTTGCCCGACGCCTGTTGCAGTACCACGACGTCCCACCGTTCGTCGGCGATTCCGTCCAACAGGGTCGCTTTCTTCGAAACGGTCTCCCAGCGGTTGGACGTCGACTTGTAATAGATATACGCAGGGGCGTTGCCGGCATATTCCCGGCAATGGCGTTCGAGCGAACACCCTGCTATGTAGAGACGCCCCAGCACGACGTTCCGGATGCCGGCAGCCTCCAGCAGCTCGGGCAGATACATCATGCCGTCGTCGGTGAAACTGTTGCCGATGCCGAGAATGCGCAGCGTGTCGGGCTGCTGCGGGATGGGGTAGTTGGGGAACTTTTGGGCGAACAGGCTGACGCAGACGAGCGACAGCCCTACGGTCAGCAAAAGGCGCAATGTGCGTTTCATAATCGTATAGTCGGTTTATCGGGTTTGTTGCAGATGGGTGATGCGCAGCAGCCGGTCGAATTCGGACCGGGACAGCGTCGTTGCGACCCGCACCGTTTTGCTGACGCCCGGTACGAGGTCGAAATAGTTGTCCTCGAAATGTTCGTTGCCGTCGAGAGCGAGCCAGACGGCGCGGACGAAACGGTCGCTCGAGAGCGTAATTTCATAACCGTCCGCCGCAGGTCCGACGCTCCATCGGATGTCGGCTTCGGGCAGCTCAAGCTCTTTTTGAGAGACGAAATATCCGATGTTGGCGTAGCGACGTCCGTCGGTCGTGAATTCCGCGACGACGATCGCCCGATTGCGGGCGCAACCGTGCAAGAGTCCGGAAATGTCGGCCGAATAGACGTTCCGACTGGCATTGGGTGCGACGGTTAGGCTGCGGGTGTTTTCCGAGAGGAGGGCGCCGTCCATGTCCATGACCGTTATCCGGAGTTTGCCCCGGACCGTTTTGCGGCGGTCCGACACAAGGCGGACGTTCAGCGTGTTTCCCTCGGCAAGGGGCGATACGAGGATGTCGTCGAAGGCCGGGCGGGCGAAATAATGTTGCGCCTTCCAGCGGCCGTACCAGTCGCGGCTGGCCCACGAAGCCACGGGCCAGCAGTCGTTATGCTGCCAGAAGAGCGATCCCCAGCAGTAGGGTTTGTCGCGCCGGTGCGCCTCGATGGCGGTCTTGATGGCGTCGCCCTGCAAAACGTGGCTCATGTAAAGGAACGTGCGGAAATCGCGTGCGGGCCAGTATTCGTCTTCGAGGTATTGGCGGATGCGCATGTTGGCGAAATCGCCGCCGCGCTGGTGGGCCATCATCACCTCCGATTCGATGTCCCAGTCGCGCTCTTCGGGGGCGAAACGCAGGACGGAGGCGTATTCGGGGAACGACTGGAAGCCGTATTCGCAGAAGAAGCGGCTGCGCGTGGCGTTGTAGTCGGCGATCGGTGCGCGGCTGTGCCACACTTTCCAGAAATGCGTATCGCCTTCGCTGTTTTCGCTCGTGCCTTCGTGACGCGACCAGGGCGACGAGGGGTGGTAAGGCGTGCCGGGCGAGCAGGCGGCGACGGCTTCGGGCAGCACTTCGTAGTATTGGCGGCGGAGCTGGTCGCCGATGATCCGGTCCCATTCGGGATGCCCCTGCTTGGCGTACCGGGTGTTCCATCCCCAGCCGAACCACGCTTCGTTGCACTCGTTGTTGCCGCACCATACGGCGATCGAGGGGTGGTTGCGCAGACGGCGGATGTTGTCTTCGGCTTCGAGCCGGACGTTTTCGAGCCATGCCCCCTCGGCGGGATAGACGCTGCATGCGAACATGAAATCCTGCCATACGAGGATGCCCCGTTCATCGCACAGTTCGTAGAAAACATCGTCTTCATAGACGCCTCCGCCCCAGACGCGCAGCATGTTCATGTTCACGGCCGCGGCGTCGTCGATCGTCTTCTCGTAGACGGCGCGCGTGACGCGCGGCAGGAAGACGTCGCAGGGGATGTAGTTGGCTCCTTTGGCGAAGAGCGGCTCGCCGTTGAGTTCGAAGTAGAAGGTCGTGCCGTCGGCGACCTTGTCGCGCACGAGGCGCAGCGAGCGCAGCCCGATGCGGGTGGTCCGGCTGTCGGAGGCGTCGCCCGCCGCGACCGAAGCCCGGAATTCGTAGAGATGGGGTTCGCCCAGTTCGCGGGTCCACCAGAGTTTCGGAGAGGCAATGTCGAGCGGGACGGTTACCTTGTTGATTCCGGAGCGCAGCGGCGCCGTGACCGAGGCTTCGATGCCTTCGCCGGGGGATGCAACGGTGACTACGGCTTCCGCCAGGTCACGGGCGGAGGCGATTTCCACCTCGACCTCGACCCGGGCGCGCCTGGCCGTAACCTCCTGCTGGCGGTAGAAGACATCGCTGATGCGGGCGCCGCTCCAGCCCTCCAGATAGACCGGACGCCAGATGCCCGAGGTCACCAGGCGCGGCCCCCAGTCCCAGCCGTAGTGGTAACCCGCCTTGCGGGCGAAGACGCTGACGCGTTTGTCGAAAAGCCCGCCGTTGGCCGACTGATCGTTGACGGCCTCGTAACGGTAGGGCAGCGAGTCGTATTTGGGCAGGTCGACCTTGATCGGCGAGTGGAAATAGACTTTCAGGGTGTTTTCGCCCGGACGGAGCAGCCGTTTGACCTCCGTGCGCCAGCGGCGGAACATGTTGTCGGCGGCGAGCACCTTCTCGTCGTTGAGGTAGACGTCGGCATAGGTGTCGAGCCCTTCGAAGACCAGTTCGATCCGCTCGCGGGCGAGCAGGCCGGCGTCGGCCTCGAAATGCGTTTCGTAGATCCAGTCTTCCTTGTCGACCCACTGTACGCCGCGCTCGTTGAGGCGGAAATAGGGGTCTTCGATGATCCGGTTGGCCATCAGGTCGGTGTGCACCGTGCCGGGGACCGTGGCCGGATACCAGTTGTTGAGCCGCGCCTGACGGAACTGCCAGTCGTCGTGCAGGTGTTGACGGACGGGGGCTGCGGCTGCGGCGAGGGCCATGCAGAGGGACATAGCGGTAAGGATTGGTTTGAAGTTTTTCATAAGATGAAGGGTAGATCAGTATTTGATGAGCATCTGGGAGATGTATTCGCGGTATTCGATCGGGGTCATGTTTTTCTTTTTGGTGAAGATGCGGATGAAATTCGACTTGTTGTTGAAGCCGCAGGCGTAGCAGATCTCCGAGGCGCTGAGCGTCGTGTTGGCAAGCAACTGGCAGGCCTTGGAGATGCGCATGTTGTTGACGAAGGTGATGTAGGAGATGTTCGTGCGCTTCTTGAAAAAGTGCGAAAAGGCCGATTCCGACATGTTGACCAACCCGGCCACGTCGGTGAGCCGGATGTTCTGGCAGAGGTTTTTCTCGATGTAGTCGCAGACTTTGGCGATGCGGCGCGATTTGGAGGTGTGGACAATGTTCTTCGAGTCGCAGAGATTGCTCATAAGCACCTTGCGGTTGGCCGTGGCCAGCGCGTTGAGAATGTCCAGAAAAGCGGTCGCCGACTGGAATCCCTGCATGCGCGTGAGTTCAAGAATCCGGTCCCGGACGCTCAACTGTTCGGGACCTGTGAACGAAAGCCCCTGCCGGGAGTCGAGCAGCAGTTGCCGGATGGGGAGAAACAGGCGTTTGTTGACGATCGGGAAGTCGATCAGGTCGCCCGAGAACTGAATGGTGATGACGTGGTTGGTTTTCAGGGGCGATTTCCACACGTGCGGCACATAGGGACCGGTCATCACCAGGTCCAGCGGACCGAAATCCTCGGTGGAATCGCCCACGATGCGCGATCCCCGAGTGTTCATCACCAGATTGATCTCGTATTCCGGATGGCAGTGGATCGGATAGTCGAAATGCGCGTTGGGGTGGTTGAGGATGATGAAAAGGTCCTCGTTCGTGATCGGGGTGATCTCCTGCTGTATCTCTTTCATGTCCGGTAAGGGTTTCAGGTCCGGTACAAAAATAGGAATAATTCAGAAAGCTCCATGAATAATTCAAAAAAGTATACTTGTTTAACCGACTTATACAATCCGGTAAATTTTCGGGTACATATCTTTGCATTAGTAAAAAAATCCTAAAACGACTTACATGAATTCGATTGCGATTAATTTTGTCGACTGCGCGATTATCGTCCTTTACCTTATATTTATAATATGGTGGGGATTGCGCAACGGCAAGAGTTCCGACGCCGGGTCCTATTTTCTGGCCGGCCGCACGATGCCGTGGTGGATCGTGGGTCTGTCGCTTTTCGCCGCGAGCATCTCCAGCACGACGCTCATCGGCCAGTCGGGCGACGCCTACCACACCGGAGTGGCCGTGTTCAACTACAACCTCACAGGTGTCGTGGTGATGGTGTTTTTCGCCACGTTCCTGCTGCCGCTCTACATCCGTTCGGGGATATTCACGATTCCCGAGTTTCTCGAACGACGCTTCGACAAGCGGTCGCGCTACTACTTTTCCGGAATCTGCATCGTGGGCAACATCTTTCTCGATGCGGCCGGGGCGCTGTATGCCGCCGCGCTGATCATCAAGTTGTTGTTCCCGGAGGCGGACTTGCAGCTCATCATCATCATCTTCGCCGTGCTGGCGGCTTCGTACACCATTCCGGGCGGTCTTTCGTCGGCGATCAACGCCGAGCTGATCCAGGCGGTGATTCTGATCGTCGGGTCGGTGATCCTGACGGGAGCCTGCTTCGCCAACGGCGGGTTCGACTACCTCGCGTCGCTGTTCGAAAGCGGCGACATGAGCGTCAGACTGATTCGCCCGCTGACCGATACGGCCACGCCCTGGCTGGGGCTGATCGTCGGCATGCCGGTGCTGGGCATCTATTTCTGGGCCAACAACCAGACGCTCGTACAGCGCGTGTTGAGCGCGCGGAGCGTCGACGCTGGCCACCCTGTTCATCATCGTCTTTCCGGGCGTTATCGCCCGCCATCTCTTCCCGGGCATCGAGAAACCCGACATGATCTATCCGACGATGGTGCTGCGCCTGCTGCCCACGGGGTTACTGGGGATCATGCTTTCGGCGCTGCTCGCCGCGCTGACGTCGACGCTGAGCGCCATTCTGAACTCCACGTCGACGCTCTTCACGATGGATTTCTACGCCAAGATCGACAAGCGGGCCGACGAACGCAAGCTGGTGCGCGTCGGCAAGCTGGCTTCGCTGGTCATCATCGTGATCGCCGCCCTCTGGGCTCCGCAGATCGGACGTTTCGGTTCGCTGCTCAAATATTACCAGGAGATGCTCTCCTACATTGCGCCTCCCGTCGTGGCGGCTTTCCTGATGGGCGTTTTCTCGCGCCGCGCCAACGGGCGGGGAGCCTTTGCGGGGCTGATCGCCGGACTGGTCGTCGCGGCGGCGATGCTCCTCTGGCGCACGGAGATCTTCGGCGGGATGCACTTTCTGCTGATCGTGCCGTTCCTGCTGGTCTTCAGCCTGTCGGTGATCTGGGCCGTAAGCCGTACGGCTCCCGCGCCCCGGCCCGACAAACTGATCGACACGACCTTTTCGGCGGCGGATTTCCGGGCTGAAACCCGCTCGCTCGCGGAGGTTTCCTGGTGGCGCAACTACCGCGTATGGGGCGGGGTGCTGCTGGTTCTGTGTATGCTTATTCTCATAATATTCCGTTGATATGAAACTGAAGAAATACGAAAAAAATCCGATCATCGCTCCCAATCCGGCCAATGCCTGGGAGAATCTCGTAACCTGCAACCCGGGGGTCATCTACGACGACGGCCGGTTTTACATGCTCTACCGCGCCGCCGGCGACGACAAGGAACATGTCATCCGTTTGGGGCTGGCCGTCAGCGAGAACGGCTTCGACTTCCGCCGTGTCGGCGATTCGCCGGTATTCGGTCCCAGCGCGGACGGTCCCGACGGAGGGTGCGTCGAAGATCCGCGCATCGTGAAGTTCGACAACGAGTTTTACATTACCTACGCCTACCGCGCCCATGCCCCCGGGCAGTACTGGACTTTCGCGCACGACGTGGTGCGTCTGCCCCAATGCGGAGCTTATGCGCCGGCCGCCATGACGCAGAACCTGGGAAATACGGGGCTTGCCGTGACGACCGACTTCCGGAATTTCCGCCGGCTGGGGCGGCTTACGTCGCCCGTGCTCGACGATCGGGACGTAATCCTTTTCCCGGAGAAAATCGGCGGGAAGTTCGCCATGATGCACCGTCCCAAACAGTTCGTGGGCGAACGTTACGGGGTGAAATACCCTTCGATCTGGCTGAAGTTCTCCGACGACCTGCTGGCCTGGGAGGACAAGCCCAGCCATCTGCTTATCGCCGGCCGCGAAGGAACCTGGGAGGAGAAGATCGGCGGAAGCACGCCGCCGATCCTGACCGAGGCGGGGTGGCTGACGCTCTACCACGGGGTAGCCGACGGCGGCACGGCCGAATACCGCGTCGGGGCGCTGCTGCTCGACCGGGAGAATCCGCTGCGGGTGCTGGCCCGGACGCCGGAACCGATCCTCGAACCCGAATTTTTCTATGAAACCGAAGGTTTTTACAGCCATTGCGTCTTCCCGACCGGCAATGTGGTCGTCGACGGCGTGCTGTACGTCTATTACGGCGGAGCGGACAAATATGTAGGCGTTGCGACCTGCCGGCTGGAGGAATTATTAAATTATTTGACGGAGAAATGCCGTTGCGAATAGCCCTTTTGCGGTTTGTTTTCATAAAAGTATAATCAATCAGCGATTTTCTAAAACAGTTCTTCCGTAGCAGCATGTTACTTTGCAGTGTCCGGTGCAGTTCCCGGAACCGCCCCGGACCGTATCAATAAACTACTCTAATCTAAAACTTATGAAAATGAAATTTTACCTGATCGTTCTCTCCCTGCTGGCGGTCTGCCTGTGGGGGACGGGAGACGTCCGCGCCCAGTCCGCATCACGGAGCATGACCGTGACGGGCAAGGTCGTGGATCAGAACGGCGCCGCCGTAACGGGCGCGTCGGTTGTCGTCGTCGGCACGACGAAAGGAACCACAACCGGGGCCGACGGAGCCTTTTCATTGACCGGAGTGGCTTCGGACGCCCGCCTTGCCGTCAATTTCATCGGCTATAAAACGCAGACGGTGGAGGTCGGCGGCCGCACCTCTTTCAACATCGTGCTGGTCGAGGAGGCCACGGCCGTGGACGAAGTGGTGGTCGTGGGTTACGGACAGGTCAAGAAGAGCGACCTGACGGGTTCCGTGGCCTCGGTCAAGGCCGAGAAACTCACCGACATCCCGGCCAACTCGATCGACGGGCTGTTGCAGGGCCGCGTGGCCGGCGTGCAGGTGGTCAACTCCTCGCAGGACCCCGGCGCCTCGTCGACGGTCCGCATCCGCGGCAACTCGTCGCTCAACGGTTCGAACGCTCCGCTGGTGGTCATCGACGGATTCCCCTGGGGCGATGCCGGCGACCTGAAACAAATCAACCCGCAGGACATCGTTTCGATGGAGGTGCTCAAGGATGCCTCGGCATCGGCCATCTACGGTTCGCGCGGCGCCAACGGCGTGATCCTCATCACCACGCGCAAGGCGCAGGAGAACGTGACGCGCATCACGCTGCGCCAGCAGACGACCGTTTCGGGATTCAGCTCCGAGCTGAACCTCTGGCGCGATCCCGTGCTGATGGCGATGCTCTCGAACGAAAGCAGCATCAACGCCGGACTGACGCCGACCTACATCGGAGCGACCAATGCCAACGGCGTCTATTATCCCTCGATTGCGGAGTTGCAGACGACCTGGACGACCAACACGCGCTGGGACGACCTGGTCTTCCGCCCGACGCCCGTGTCGAACAACACCACCGTACAGGTGCAGAGCAGCAACGACCGCACGATGTTCCAGGCCAGCGCCAACTACTACCTCGACAACGGCATGTACATCGAGGACACCTACCGCAAATACGGCGGTAATTTCTCGGTCGAGCACAAGCTGCTGGACAACCTGCGCATGAAGGCCAGCGCCAACATCACCAGCAACAAGCGTCACAACAACGGCGGACTGGCCTACTGGCGCAACCCGATCTTCCCGGTCTACGACGACAACGGCGATTACTGGCTGTACGGCGCCCAGGACTATTCGCATCCGCTGGCCCTGACCAATTTGCAGAAGAACGATTCGAAGGGGTTAGACATCATCTCGTTCGCTTCGGTGAACTGGGACGTGCTTCCCTGCCTGAACGTCATGGCGCAGTTCAACTACAAGCACGGCGAACAGATCACCGACAAATATTTCCCGAAGAAGTATTCCGAGACGGGCGTGTTCAACGACGGTTACGGGTCGATCGACAACTGGAAGGACGACAACATCGTTTTCGAAGCTTACGCCACGTTCGATCGGACTTTCGCTGAAAAGCACCGGCTGACGGTGATGGGCGGTTACTCTTACGAGAACTACCAGTCGCGCAGTTCGTCGCTGGCCGCCAAGGGCTTCATCAACGAATCGCTGGGCAACGAGAACCTCGCCGCGGGCGATTCGGAGACCTATTCGATCGGCAACGGCTCCTACAAGACCGAGCTGGTCTCGGCCCTCACGCGTATCAACTACACGTTCGACAACCGGTTCCTCTTCACCTTCACGGCCCGCGCCGACGGTTCTTCGAAATTCGGCTCCAACAACAAGTGGGCCTTCTTCCCCTCGGGGGCGTTCAGCTGGAAGATGCACGAGGAGCGGTTCATCCGGAACCTGAACGTTTTCGACGTGCTGAAGATCCGCGCCTCCTACGGTATTTCGGGCAACCAGGGCATTTCGGCCTACCAGACGCTGAGCCGCTACGGACAGCACAAGTATTTCAACGGAGGCAAGTGGGTGACGGCCATCGGACCCGGCTATCAGTCGGGTTACACGGGGCAGGACGGCATCTATGCGCTTTGGAGCGGCATCCCGAACAAGGGGCTGAAGTGGGAGACCACCGCGCAGGTCGACCTCGGACTGGACATGTCGTTCTTCGGCAACCGTCTGAACGTGACTTTCGACTGGTACGACAAGCGCACCTCGGACCTGCTGCGCGAGCGCAACATCGCGCCTTCGTCGGGTTACGACAAGATGTGGGTCAACGACGGCGAGATCCGCAACCGCGGCATCGAACTGACGATCGACGGCGTGGCGTTCCAGAACCGCGACTGGCGCGTGGGCGGCACCTTCGTCTTCTCGCGCAACCGCAACAAGGTGCTCAGCCTCGGAAACGCCGTGCAGACCGGCCTGAGAACCGACCTGCGCACCGGCATGCAGTATGAATATTACGGCAACCAGAGCGAACAGTTCCGCGCCTATACGAATATCCTCGCCGTAGGGCAGCCGATGTACGTCTTTTACGGATACAGGACCGACGGCATCGTGCAGTCGCTGGCCGAGGGCCTGAGCGCCGGTCTTTCGGGCGACGACGCCCAGCCGGGTGAGTTCAAGTATGTGGATATTTACGACGGCGACGGATTGGAGACCGTCGACGAGAACGACATGTGCATCATCGGCGACCCGAATCCCGACTGGATGGCCTCGCTGGGCATCGACGTTTCGTGGCGTCGTTTCGACTTCAGCATCTTCTTCAACGGCGTCTTCGGCAACGACGTGCTGAACACCAAGCGTTTCGACCAGCCGAGCAATATGCCGATGCGCTGGACGGCCGACAATCCGACCAATTCCTACCCGCGGCTGAACGCCAACCGCCAGACCAAGCTCTCCGACTGGTGGGTCGAGGACGGTTCGTTCGTGCGCATCCAGACCATGACGCTGGGATATTCGATCCCCTTCTCGAAGAAGGATGCGGCACGCAAGATACGCCTCTACGTCAGTGCCGACAATCTCTACACCTTCACCGGCTTCGAGGGCTACGATCCCGAAGTGGGGATGACGGGTATCTATTCGGGCGGCTATCCGCGCCTGCGCAAATGGACGTTCGGAGCCGACTTCACCTTCTAAACATTGCCAACCATGAAAATCAAACACCTTATACTTGCGTTCGGGGGAGCCTCTCTCCTGGCGGCCTGCAATCTGGACGAGTATCCCTACGGCTTCTACTCCGAGGACAACTTCTACAAGACGGAGGCGGACGCCGAGTCGGCCGTAAACTATATCTACGACGCGATCAATTACATCGAATATTCGCGTTCGATCGTCTTCCTGGGCGACATGAACACCGACGACATGGAGCCGAAAGGCGACGCTGCGGCGGCCAACAAGGAGCTGGACGGATGGAAGATCAACAATTTCAAGACCAACACCACGCTCGGCAATTTCTACAAGTACTCCTACATCACGATCAACCGTGCCAACGCCGTGATCAAGAAGGTACCGGGAATGAACATCGACGAGGGCCGCAGGAACCGCTTCCTCGGCGAGGCCTATTTCATGCGCGCCTATTCGTATTTCAACCTCGCGCGCAACTTCGGCTGCGTGCCCGTCCACACGACGCCTGTCGAGACGCTCGAAGATACGGCCGTCCCCGCCGCCGAGTCGCTCGACGCCATGTGGAAGCTCGTCATCGAGGACTTCAAGACCGCCGGTACGCTGCTGCCGTTCTTCGCGGCGCCCGAAACGGGCCGTGCGGACCGCGCCGCGGCCTACGGAATGCTGGCCAAGGCTTATCTCTACATCGCATCGGCCAAGGAGCACGGCGTGCCCCAGTACGCCGCCATGTCGCACGACGTGGACGAATACTATGCCGAGGCGGTGAAATACGCCGGACTGGTGGTCGACAATCCCGAGCAGACGGTCTTCCGTTTCGACGACAACCTGCTTGATATTTACGACGTCGAGCGGCCGGCCGGACCCGAGCATATCTTCATCATGTCGATGGACCGCACGGGAGAATCGGAGGGGCAGTATTCGAAGATCTCGAAGATGTACCTGCCCTATGTTTCGGGAGCCACGATCTATCTCAAGCAGGGCGATTCCGACCAGATGGTCCCGACCCACGACGGCTGGGGCGAGTACCGGACCGCGCTGTCGTTCTACGATGCGTTCGCCTCGGGCGACCGCCGTCACGACTGGCTGATCGTCGACAAGGTGTACGACGCCGCGGGCAATGTGGTGGCTTCGACGGCCGACGGCAAACTGAACTATCCGTTCTGCCGCAAATTCATCGACCCGAATTTCTCGGGAGACAAAACCTCCACGCGTCCCTACCTGCTCCGCTATTCGGACGTCGCATTGACCTATGCCGAAGCCGCCGGACCTACGGTCAAGGCGTATGAACTGGTGAACTTCATCCGCAACCGCGCCGGGCTGGGCGATCTGGAGCCGGGGCTGGACAAGGAGACGTTCCGGGAGCGCGTGATGGACGAGCGCCGTTTCGAACTGGCTTTCGAAGGGAACCGCTGCTATGACCTGCGCCGCTGGAACCGCCTGCACACGGACATCGCCGAAGCCAAGGGACAGGGGTTGAGCGCCGAGCAGATGGTGTTCTATCCGATCCCGTCCGTCGAGTCCGACCTGAACCCGAATCTTTAACCTTTTAAGAAAACGCAGAATTATGAACAAGCTGAAATATTTGCTGAGCGCTTTCGTCCTGCTGTGCTTCGCATCCTGCAAGGACGATCCGTGGGAAGATGTCGCCGACGGCGGCTGGAACCACGAGCGGTCGATCATCGACGTCAAGTTCGAGGGTCAGGCCGGAACGCCGACCATCACGGAGACCGATTCCGAAACGGGCGTCATCGAGCTGCAACTGGCGTCGGACATGGTCGCGGACATGTCGAAGGTCCGGGTCGAAACGCTGACGCTCTCCTATAAGGCCACGGCCAATGTCGCCTCGGGCGGGACGATCGACTTCACGAAGGGCGATCCGCAGATCGTCGTGACCTCTCCCAACGGCGAATCGCGCACCTATACGCTCGAAATGACCGAGTTCACGGAGACGCTGACCGGAACGTATACGATCAGCAACCTCTGGGTCTACGGAGGCACGGGCGCCGCTTACGACTGTACGAAGCTCTACAAACCCGCCGACAAGTCGTGGTGCTGGAACGGCGAAGGCCGGGGACCCGCCGCCGAGATGGACAACTATCTGGTGTTCACGCTCGGAGAGATCCTCGCCGACGGCAATACGACCGGAACCTGCATGAACTGGGCCGGCGAGGACGCCAAAAACTGGGATTGCGTCTTTGCCGGGGCGTCGAATCCCGACACCGGAAAGCCGGTGGACCTGACGCAGTTCTACCGTCAGATTCCCAAGGGCGAAAGCACCTGGCTGCGCAACTATTCCGACGGGACGATCACCTTCACCGATGCCGACGGGAACAAGACCTCCTGCACGCTCGTGCCGAAGGGCACCTACCAGATGCCCAATGTGCCGCCGATTCCGCTGACGCTCGAATCCGAGGCCTTCAAGTTCAACCTGAAAGGCACGGAGGACTGGAACAACACCTACAACGATTACGGGGTCTTCGCCCGCAATCCGGTGACGTATTACATCGAGATCGTGAAGCAGCCGGCCGGTTTCGAGGTTCCCGAGGCGTCGAAGACGATCGAGGAGCCGGTCGATCCCGAACCGGAACCGGAGCCAGATCCGGAGGAGACCTCGCTCGCCGGAACCTACTCCGTAGGCCGTCTGACGGTCTACGGCGGTTCGGCCGACCCCGCGTTCGTCAACCCGGTAGACAAGAGCTGGGTGTGGGACGATTCGATCTGGAAGGAATCCGACAACATCCTGGCAATGACCGCCACGGGCACCGACGACGCCGGCCGCGAGACGGGAGAGTGCGAATACCTGCCCGGTGAGGACGGCGGATACTGGAATTACATCCTCAAAGCCGACTACAACAAGGAGGGAACGGGCGCTCTCGACCTGACCAAATATTACGGCCTGCTGCCCCACGGCAAAAGCGCCTACGTATATGACGCCGAAGCCGGAACCGTGGTGTTCACCTCGGGAATCGTCTCCATCACGGCGAAGCTCCTGCGGGAGGGGGATTACAGCTACGGCTCCTCGACGCTCAGCGTTCCCGGAATCGCCTTCGACTTCGCTCTGCCCGGGCAGACGACGCAGGGGGCCTATCCCTGGACCGATTACGACCGGTTCGCCGTCGGGCCGCGCAACTACGTGATGCTCTTCAACAAGCAGGCGGAAGCCGGCGAATGATCCGATAACGTCCGCATGCAGGTCCGGCCTGCATGCGGACTTATAACCGATGCCTATGAAAAACTTCGGAAACCTTCTGCTCGCATGCATGGCGGCGCTGCTGGGGGCCTGTGCGGGAGAATCCGCCGGGAAATGCGACGCCGTGGTGCGTATCGACGCCGACAGCGTCGTCAATCGCGGCTATATCGGCAACGGGGTCCAGTGGGACCCTTATGCCCTCGATTACGGACAGGGCCGCATCGAAATCAGCGATGCCGACTGGGCGAAACTCTATGCCCGGCTCGATTTCATGCGGCCGGCCTTTATCCGCGTGATGACCAACACGACCTCGGTCGTGCGCGACGGACGGCTCGATCGCATGCGCGGATTCGAACACCTCTCGCACATACTCGACTACTGCCAGTCGCACGGCGTGACGGTGATGTTCGGCGACTGGGGCGGATCGCTCATGGACGCCCGGGCCGGGACGGTCAACCGCACGCTGCTGGACCACGCCGCGGCCTATGTCGCCTGGCTGGTCGGCGAAAAGGGCTATGACTGCATCCGTTACTACAACCTCGTCAACGAACCCAACGGCTTCTGGTCGGCGGCCGACGGCGATTTCGACCTGTGGGCGAAGGCCGTGAGTTATTTCCGCGGGCGGCTCGACGCCGAGGGGCTTGCCGGGAAAGTGGAGCTGGTCGGTCCCGACGCCGCGATCTGGGGACCCGAAGAGGCGTGGTGGGTGAGCCGCAGCCGCGATGAGCTGGGCGACAGGATCGGCCTGTACGACATCCACACCTATCCGTCGAAATGCACGGTCAACTCGGGGGAGTACACCCGTATCCTGGAGGCTTACCGCAGGGAGGTTCCCGCCGGGAAGAAGATCGTGATGGGGGAGATCGGCTTCAAGTTCGTCGAGCCGGCCGATTCGCTTTTGCAGGCCGAGAACCTGCGCCGGGCCGCAGCGCATCCGAACGCCTCGACGGACGATTCGCAGATGTTCGTATACGACCCTATGTACGGCACGGACATGGCCGATGCGTTGTTCCAGACGATTCATGCGGGCTATTCGGGCTGCATCGCGTGGATGCTCGACGATGCGATGCACTTCAAGGAGGCGCCCGACAAACTCAAGATATGGGGTTTCTGGAACATCTTCGGCGACGAGATTTTCGGAGCCGGCGAGGAACGGGTGCGCCCGTGGTATTATGCCTGGTCGCTGCTGTGCCGCACGCTGCGGCCGGGAAGCGACTTCTTCGCAGCCGACGTGCGGGGTGCCGCCGGGGTCAAGGCCGTCGCCGCCGTGAAAGACGGACGGCGCACCGTCGCCGTCGTGAACGTGTCGCGCGAACCGCGCCGCGTGCGGATCGAGTGTCCGGGCTGGAAGCGGTTCAGGCAGGCAACCCGCTATCGCTACGGCGAGGGGCTGATGCGCACGGAGGGCGACCACACGCTGTTGCCCGACGCCACCGGCCTGCGGATTGATTTCCGCTCCGGCGCGGAGTACGATATGCCCGGAGAGTCGATGATTTTACTGACCGAACAAAACGATTGATTATGAAAAGATTTCTGACACCCGCGCTTGCCGCGGCCGTACTGTTCTCCGCCTGCGATGCGGGGCAGGCCCTCCGGGTCGAAGTGACCGACCGGGTCATCAGTTCGGATTACGTCGGCAACGGCGTCGAGTGGGACCCTTACGACGAAGCCGAAGCGTGGGGCGCGGAGGTGAGCGACGCCGATTGGGCGAAGCTCTCCGAACGCCTCGATTTCATGCGCCCGGGTTATGTGCGCTGCATGATCAACAGCCCCTACCGCTATTACGATGCCGCGACGGGCCGTTACGACCGCATGCGCAACCTCGCGTCGCTCCGCCGCCTGCTGCAATATTGTCAGGACAACGGCATCACGGTGGCCTACGGTGAATACAATCCGCCGACGTGGGCGATGAAGGATTCGCAGCAATGGGTGGAGATGTCGGTCGATTACCTGAATTTTCTGGTCTGCGACCTCGGGTTCGACTGCATCCGCCATTTCATCATCTTCAACGAACCCGACGGCAACTGGGCCTCGACCGATGGCGATTACGACCTGTGGCGCTCGATGGCGCAGCGTTTCGACGCCGAAATGGCCCGGCATCCGGACCTGAAACGAAAGGTGTCGCTTGCGGCGCCCGACGTGGTGATGAGTTACAAGAACCCGGCGTCGGAGTACGACACGGCGGGATGGGTGGCCCGGAGCGCGCAGGACCTCGGCGCGCAGATCGGCATCTACGACGTGCATGCCTATCCCGGCCAGCACGAGGTGCGCAGCGGGGCTTACGCCGAAAAGCTGCGCCGCATCCGCGCCGAAGTTCCGGCCGGGAAAAAACTGATTCTCGGCGAGGCCGGGTACAAGTACTCGGCGCCGGAGGATTCGCTGCTGAAAGCCGAGTACGACCGTCGGGTCGCCGGGCATCCCTTCACCAAAGGCTCGGACTGCAACATGCTCTGCTACGACTATTTCTACGGGCTGGATATGCCGCTGCTGGCGATGGAGGTGATGAACAACGGCCTTTCGGGGGTGGCGGCGTGGATGCTCGACGACGCCATGCATTCGAACGGCGATTCGGGCCGCACGGAGGACGTGAAGATCTGGGGAATGTGGAACATCCTCGGCGAGGAGGTCTTCGGCGACGCTTCGCAGGAGGAACTGCGGCCCTGGTACTACACCTGGTCGCTGATGTGCCGTCATTTTCCCGCCGGGTGCGACATCCTCGCCTGCGAGGTCCCGCAGCGCGAGGGGCTGCGCGTGGCGGCAGCCCGCAAGGATGCGGCATACAGCGTCGCTGCGGTCAACTTCTCGCAGGAGCCGTGCACCCTTGAGATTGTCCTGCCCGGAGACTTTGCCGGAGGCGTTCTTTACCGTTATACGGAGAGCGACCGGGCGTGCGACGCAAACGGATTTCCCGCGCCGTGCGAACGCGGCATTGCGGGGAAGCGTTTCCGCACGACGGTTCCCGCCGAAAGTTTCGTATTGTTGACCAATGTCGAATAATCAAATACCTGAAACCATGAAAAGAATTCCGTTTGTGTTATTGGCGCTGCTGCTTTCCGGCGTGGCGTGCAGCGATGACAGCGAAGGGCCGAAAAAGGAGGGGGAGAGCGATCCCGTGACCCTCACGCTGTCGGACCCGAATGCCACCGAAGAGACCAAAGCGCTCTATTCGAACCTCTGGGCCATCCAGAGCAAGGGGTTCATGTTCGGTCACCACGATGACCTGATGTACGGCCGCACGTGGTACGGCACCGAAGGCGGTTCCGACACGAAGGCCGTCTGCGGCGACTATCCCGCCGTATACAGTTTCGATTTTGCGGAGCATATCGACGATCGCCACGCTTCGGACCCGGATGCCCAGGCGCTGCGGCTGCGCTGCTGCCGGGAGGCTTACGACCGCGGCATGGTGCTCACGTCGTGCATTCACATCAACAATCCGCTTACCGGCGGCGATTCGTGGGACAACTCCAGCAATCGGGTGGCCGCAGAGATTCTGACGGAGGGCAGCGCCACGAATAGGACTTTCAAGGAGTGGCTCGACCGCCTGGCCGACATCGCACACAACCTGCGGGGCAGCGACGGCAAGCTGATTCCCGTGATTTTCCGCCCGTTCCACGAACATACGCAGACCTGGTCCTGGTGGGGCGCGTCGTGCACGACGACCGAAGAGTTCGTCAACCTGTGGAAATTCACGGTGAAGTATCTGCGCGACACGAAGGGCGTGCATAATTTCATCTACGCCATCTCCCCGCAGATGGACAGCGCGAAGACCGTCGATGACTTCTACTTCCGCTGGCCGGGCGACGAATGGGTCGATTTCGTAGGCATGGACTGCTATCAGGGTATCAACAATGCGGTTTTCGTGACGAATCTGAAAGCCATTTCGAAGGTTTCGCTGGCCAAACTCAAGCCGTGCGGCGTAACCGAGACGGGCGTCGAAGGCTTCACGGCGACCGACTACTGGACCACGAACATCCATGCTCCGCTGACGGGACGCCGTGTGAGCATGGTGGTGACGTGGCGCAACAAGTACGACCCGATGGAGAGCGGGACGCACTATTTCTCGGTGTTCCCCGGGCACCCTTCGGAGCGTGATTTCGTGAAGATGTACAATCAGGAGAACTCTTTCTTTTGCAGCGACCTGCCCGATATGTACACCCCGGCGGAAAATGTGACGGTGCTGTAATTGGCGAAATATCAATATGCCTGCAAGGGGTTGCCTTTCCGGAGGCAACCCCTTGTTCGGTACGGCAGAGGGGAGCGGCAGGCTTCTTCAACCGGGACCCGGCGAACGTCTTTCCCGAAGGAGCGGAGCAGGCCGGGGAACGGACCGATGGATCGGGGCAGCGGGTCGGCGGACCCGTCAGGCGGAATATTCCCGAAAACAGCCTCCCGAAAAGTTTCGATAAAAAACCCGCCGGTTTCGTTTCGAATCCCGGAATTTTTTCATAGATTTGTAATCGGACGGCCCGGGGACCGCCCGGCCGGATTCCGGCGCAACGATTAAACCGAAAAAATATGGAGCAGTACATTTTGTCATTGGATCAGGGAACGAGCAGTTCCCGCGCGATCGTTTTCGACCGCAAGGGGCAGATTTGCTCGATGGCCCAGCGGGAGTTCACCCAGTATTTCCCCAAACCGGGATGGGTGGAGCACAATCCGCACGAAATCTGGTCGTCGCAGGCGTCGGTGATCGCCGAAGCCATCGCGGCCATCGACATCAACGGGCTGAACATAGCCGGAATAGGCATCACCAACCAGCGCGAGACGACAATCGTGTGGGACCGCGAAACGGAGGAACCGGTCTACAACGCCATCGTATGGCAGGACCGCCGGACCTCGGAGTACTGCGACTCGCTGAAGGCCGAAGGAAAAACCGAGTGGATTCGCGAAAAGACGGGCCTGATCATCGACGCCTATTTCAGCGCCACGAAGATCAAATGGATTCTGGACAACGTGCCGGGCGCGCGGGAGCGGGCCGAGAAGGGCAAGCTGATGTTCGGAACGGTCGACACATGGCTGATCTGGCGGCTGACGCGCGGCGAAGTGCACGTGACCGACCCGAGCAACGCCTCACGCACGATGCTGTTCAACATCCGCACGCTGCAATGGGACGAGGAGTTGCTGAAGCTGTTCGACATCCCGGCGTCGATGATGCCCGAGGTGCGCTCGTCGAGCGAGGTTTACGGAGCGACGAAAACCACGATCTTCGCCCACAAAGTCCCCATCGCGGGCATCGCCGGCGACCAGCAGGCGGCCCTGTTCGGACAGATGTGCGTCGAGCCGGGATCGGTGAAAAACACCTACGGCACGGGCTGCTTCCTGCTGATGAACAGCGGCGAAAAGCCCATCGCCTCGAAAAACAACCTGCTGACGACCATCGCCTGGAAGATCGGCGACAAGGTCAACTACGCCCTCGAAGGGAGCATCTTCGTCGGCGGATCGGTGGTGCAGTGGCTGCGCGACGGGCTGGGGATCATCCGCTCCTCGTCGGAGGTGGAGGCGCTGGCGTCGTCGGTTCCCGACACCGGAGGCGTCTACTTCGTGCCCGCGCTGACGGGACTGGCGGCCCCGCACTGGGACCAGTACGCCCGGGGCGCGATCAGCGGCATCAGCCGCGGAACGACGGCTGCGCACATAGCCCGCGCGGCGCTGGAGGGCATCGCCTACCAGACGCTGGACATCGTGGGCGCGATGCAGCGCGACGCCGGAGTCTCGCTGGTGGAACTGAAGGTCGACGGCGGGGCGGCGCGCAACGACCTGCTGATGCAGTTCCAGGCCGACCTGCTCGCGACGAAGGTCATCCGTCCCCGCGTGACGGAGACCACGGCGCTGGGCGCCGCCTACCTGGCGGGGCTGGCCGTGGGGTATTGGGAAAGCGTCGGGGAGATCAGGAAGCAGTGGCAGGCGGAGCATATTTTCGAACCCGCGGCCGACCGCACGCAGATCGCAAAGGCCGTCGCCGGCTGGGAAGACGCCGTGCGGCAGGTTTTGCGCGAGAAAAACGACTAAAACGAAAGCGGATATGGAAATTAGCTTGTTCACCAAATGCCTGTTCGAGTTCATCGGAACGCTGGTGCTCGTACTGCTGGGCGACGGGGTGGTCGCATCGACCGTCCTCAAACGATCGAAAGGTTTCGACGGCGGCTGGATCGTGATTACGATCGCCTGGGGACTGGCCGTGATGTGCGGCGTGCTGATCGCAGGGCCTTATTCGGGCGCGCACCTCAATCCTGCGGTCTCGGTGGGACTGGCCGTGGCGGGGTCGTTTCCGTGGGCGTACGTCCCGGGATACGTCGCCGCGCAGCTGCTGGGCGGATTCTGCGGCGCCGTCGTGGTCTACCTTTATTATAAGGACCATTTCGACGCGACGGACGACCCCGCGGCGAAGCTGGGCGTCTTCTGCACGATGCCCGCCATCATGGACAAACCGCGCAACCTCTTCTGCGAGGTGGTCGGCACGTTCCTGCTGGTGTTCGTGATCCTCGCCATCGGCAACGAGCAGAACACCCCCGAAATCGGGATGGGAAGTCTGGGAAGCCTTCCGGTGACGATGCTCATCATGGCCATCGGCATGTCGCTGGGCGGCACGACGGGCTACGCGATCAACCCCGCGCGCGACCTGCCGCCGCGGCTGGCGCACGCCCTCCTGCCGATCCGGGGCAAAGGAGGCAGCGGATGGGATTACAGCTGGGTTCCCGTGGCGGGACCGCTGCTGGGCGCCCTGGCGGCCGGACTGATCTACGGCTGCGTCTATTTCTGCGGATAAAGACGCCCGGAAACCCGAATCGTTCGGGTTATCCGGGCGCGAAACGGAAGGAAGGCGCGCTGAAGCAACCGGCCGCTTTCTAAAATCCGTTTTTCAAGCGGGCGCGGACCCACCTGCCGACCTCATCCTTCGAGTTGCGCACCGCGCTGCCGCGGACGGCGAGTCCGTCGGGGACGGTCGACCGCGGGCAGAGTCTGCGGATGTCGGCCTCGCTGTGTCCCATGCCGCTGCCCTCGTGAGTCATAAACGGCACGACGGTCTTGCCCGCCAAGTCGCAGGAGGTGAGGAACGTCGCCACGGGAGGCGCTATGGTCGCCCACCAGCAGGGCGAGCCGACGAAAATCACGTCGTACTGCGAAAGGTCGCCGACGGGGTTTTTCAGCGCGGGGCGCACCCCGGCTTCGATCTCCTTTTTGCCCTGGTCGACCACGGCCCGGTATTCCGTGGGGTAGGGCGTCGCGGGAACGATCTCGAACAGATCTCCGCCCGTGGCCTCGCTGATCTGCCGCGCCACCTCACGGGTGTTGCCGCTGTGGGAGAAATAGGCCTCCAGCACTTTTCCGGAGGGCTGCTGCGCCCCGGCTCCCGAAACGGCGAATGCCGCCATCGTCGCCAAAATAAGTCTCTTTTTCATCGTTCGATCCATTTACACGGTTTCACACCGCAAAAGTAGGGCGGACGCCGGGAGCCGGGCATACCCCGATTACGGTTCGTCGTACCATAATTACCGATTCGGGGCGGAAGGCGGAGCAGGTATCGAAAATTCCGCTAATTTTGCGACAAACAAAACTATTTCAGCATATGGGCACGGTGGTCAAATACGACAACATCTTCCAGTACAACGAATCGCGCGGCGTGGAGACGCTGCATCCGCTGGTGAGCGTCATCGACTTTTCGAAGGCGGAACCCATTCCTCCCGGCCATTACCGCCACTGCTTCGGATTTTACGCCGTTTTCCTCAAGGACGTGAAGTGCGGCGATTTGCGCTACGGACGTAACTACTACGACTATCAGGAGGGAACGCTCGTATTCATGGCTCCGGGACAGGTGGTCGAGGTGGAGGTGAAGGATAAGCCGCAGGTTCCGCCCAAAGGCCGGGCGCTGCTGTTCCATCCCGACCTGCTGCGCGGCACCTCGCTCGGGCGCAACATCGCGGGCTACACGTTCTTCTCCTACGAGGTGAACGAGGCCCTGCACCTTTCGGAGCAGGAGCGCCAGGTCGTGATGGACTGCCTGCAAAACATCCAATCGGAGCTGAAACATGCCATCGACAAACACAGCCGCACGCTGATCGTCTCAAACATCGAGCTGCTGTTGAATTACAGCACACGGTTTTACGAACGGCAGTTCATCACGCGCAACAACGTCAACCGCGACGTGCTGGCCGGATTCGAGCGTCTGCTGGGCGACTATTTCGCAGGAGACCGCCCCGAGCGGGACGGCGTGCCGTCGGTGCGCTGGTGCGCCGAGCAGCTGCACCTGTCGGCGAACTATTTCGGCGACCTGGTGAAGAAGGAGACCGGGAAATCGGCCCAGGAGTACATCCAGCTCAAGGTGATCGACATCGCCAAGGAACGCATCTTCGACCCCGGACGCTCGATCAGCGAAATCGCCTACTCGCTGGGATTCCGCTACCCGCAGCACTTCACGCGTCTGTTCAAGAAGGTGGTGGGGTGTTCGCCCAACGAATACCGGACCGCAAACTGACACAAAAAACCCTTCCGCGGCGCGGAAGGGTTTTTCACACACAAACATTAACAATACAAACAATGCAATGGCCGAAA
>OLGI01000350.1_pt1 | contig 48845 bp, 66 predicted proteins | sample 1605221 | NCBI WGS metagenome assembly OLGI01 (sample SAMEA3888915, study PRJEB22519) | human gut metagenome | biome: human gut; feature: human-associated habitat; material: faeces | place: Denmark | collected 2010 | reverse complement strand
TTTGGGAGTACTATAATACACAGTTAGGTTTTTCATTGCAGTTAAATTCTAACACAAAAAAGGACTTTTGATTCGCAAAAATCGAAAGTCCTTTTTTGTGTTCATGGAGCTATTATTTCACAGCCCCTTTTTGCGTGCTTTTTACGAGTTCTATTTCTTACCTTCGACTTATGTCATAAGAGCCCAGAAAGCGCCTGTGTTTATCGCATTTTCTACGATTTTATCGCATATTTGAAAGCCTCTAAAAATGCTTGAAAACACCGGTAAATTGATTTTCGTTGCAACACGGTTGCAATAGTGTAAAATCTTGTCATCCATCGACCTTGCTATTTTCTGACATACGCATATAAAACACTTCCCGCGACAGCAATCCACAGATTGCGCTGGCGGGTCTTTACTCTAATTTTCCTTTTTGCCTCGTCCTCGAACTGCTTCAAGGATTGATTGGCTCTCTCTAATGATTTCTGCGTCTGTTCGTTCGCTGCTTTGGAGCTGCTGATTTCCTCTTTCAATTTTTTCAGCTCTTCCCTCTGCTGATTCAGCAAGGTCGCTTGCTCGGTCAAGACTTTCTGCCGTTCTTGATTGTGAGCTTTCAGCGTTTCTAAGTTCGTTTCTAACTGTGTCAGCTCGGTCTCGGATATCTGATACATCGTTTCGGCCTGCACTTGCAAACCAGGCAGAAATGCACAAAATAATAACGCCGACAATAAGACCGGCACCGATAAGTCTTTTTTTGTTTTCATTCAGCATCTCCCTCCATGCTCTCCCTTCCATGCAGAACCCCCTCAGCCACCGCGTGTAGGCTAAATAAACGCACGGGCGGGGTATTTTCAAAATCAATGTAAAACTACATGAACAACACACCGGCTCCGCATCCTACAGGTTTTAATACACGTTGTTCACACCAATGAACGTCCTCGTAGTCTCGCTAAACCAGCATTCTCATGATTTTCAGTTATTCACAACTTTTTGCACGGTTCGTCAGCTGCTTACCCGCACTCCTGATCTAAATAAAATGCAGTCTTCCCTCGGAGGATATCTCCGCCACTCATCCACTCATCACCATCGTGGAGTACAGCCAAATCCCACCGCTCGCATGTGGTGTCTGGTCCGTATCCATCAAAGTTCGCCGCTTCCGCGTGTGTCATGAAATGGTCCACATCGACCGGGATGTCAAACACGTCAGCGATGGCCGCCGATAGCATAGCGAGCGATTCGATCTGAGCATCCGTTGGCGGCTCATCTCCAAGGTTAGCTCTCCATGGGTCTCTGTATGCTGTGGCCCCTTTACAACAGCACAAAGCAATAGCAATGCTGCCTGTATTCCTGTGCCATGTCGCCGTGGGGATCGTATCAAGGGGACGGCTGCAAATGATTTCGCCGTCCCCATCAATGCAAAAATGGTAGTCACGAAAGCTGGTGTAGTGTCCGCCAGCCGTCCAGTGCCAGTACACCACGACGGGGTTAGGATACCGATAAAATGACGGGCGTGCCTCTCGCAATGCATCTTCCACTTCTTTTATATTCATTTTTTATTCTCCAATCTAATAGGAATGGCTGGCGGTGGTGTCGACTGGTTTTTCTCTGCTTGCTTCTGGGCCGCATCCGGTCTTCCGTCACCATCAGTATCGACGCAAAAGACGGAAACGAATGTAGCCGCGGCTACTACCTGCGTCGCTGTATAATTCTTGAAAATGTCGATTAACGCATTTACATCCGGCGAACCGGAGTGATACCAGCTAACTGCCCATGAAGTAATCATGAGAAGAGTAAGCAAGGCAAGGCCACCGCCATAGCAGTAAACGATGATCATGGAAGTCTGTATTTTTTGCCGCTTTATTTGCAGAATCTTGCTATAAATCCCTTGTAACAATTTTTGCATTTCCCGACACTTCCTTTTTGGGATATTTACGTATTTCAGTAATCAAGGTAGTTCCGTACCCGTTCATGTTCAAAGCTCGATAAACAGAATATATTTCTTCTGCATCCCGTTCTTCGCGATAAGTTAAAAAACCTCTGGTTTTGCCTTTCTCATGATAATTATGCAGTTCGCTGCGTAAAAGTAAGCCGATCCCTTTTTCCATATTCTTTTGAATGGCCGCCAAGCTACGCGATTTGTTCCAGCTATACCCCATGGCAAATGTGATGGTTGCGTAAACAAGTTGCGTAACGATGGACGTTATCATGTCATTCATTTTTTATTCCCTCCAAATAAAATCCAAAAGCGCCGTCTATAAAAAACGCCATGCTTTTGCAAGGCGTTTTTTAAACCGTTCACTTCTTTATAGAAATAGTGTCGATTTCGACTTTACTTTGTGCAGCTTCGACCTGCTCCTTAGCAGTGTTGTAAGCAGTATGCAGTTTATTGTTACGTTCAGCCGCGTAAGCTATAATCATACGCAGGTCGTGAGCTGTAACCGCTGAATCCTCATTGTCTGCCGTGGTCCAGCTAATTTTAGCACCATCGCCCTGCGCATCAAGCCAAATAATTGCGGCTGATATACGGTCGCGCGCCTGACTGTCGTAATCATAGAGGTGCCCGTCATACGCAATCGGCTCAACCTCTTTGCTGTCACGCTGACGTTTTAATTCCACGATTTTGCGAGCGCGGATGTTTGCAATCGGTTCTTCTGTTTCTACTACATCAACGCCCAACTCTTTCAAGTCTGTATCAGATATTGTGCGCGGGATAAAGACACCGTCTACACCTAATGCCTCGGACAAATCGTACAAGTTGTCATAATGCTTTGCTTTATATGTATACGTTTTCATTATTTGCTCCTTAGTTAAAGACCAATTCAACTTTGAATTTTTTACCGACGTTTGCGCTAGAGAACATACGCGCAACATCTGAAGGTAAACTCTGCGTATATTCGTAGAAGCCAGGAACATAGCTCTGATACTGAATGCCTGGAAAGTTAATGCGTACATTTTCATTTGTTTCCATTGACGTTACTTTAACAGTGACATTGTATTTACCCCCAGTGACACCCTCGATATTAAATGCAAAGTCAAGCCAACCACCATAATAACACAATATCGCAAGAGTAACATTTTTGCCTTCGTGCCGCACGTTGCCTTCAATTTCGCCGATAGTAGCATTGTACCTAGAAAAGCCATATTGATAACCTTGTTGCCCCATGGTCATGATAAATTCGCCGTCACCTTCAATGGCACTACCATTAGCCTTCATCAAAATACGATTTAATCCCATTTAAGCACCTCACGATAACTTTGTCGCTTGCGCAATGCTTGTCACGACACCACTAGTATTTTTAGTCAAAAAGATATTTAAAAGTAGACCGCTGGCTGTTATCGCTAAATCCGCAGCACTTCCGGCATATTTTAGAGTGCCAGCATTAGTAATACTCAATGCGTAAGAGCCATTAGATGCGATGTAGGCAGTAAATATTGACGTATCACCATTGCTTATCATTCCCACCAACGTGGACATATCCAGCGTAAGCGCACCTGTTACATTGTAGGCTGCTACAGACTTGGAAGGGCTATCGTATGTGCCGCTGATGCGTGATGTGGCAAAACTTTCAAAATTGAATTTTAAGTACTGAAAGTTTTGCTTAGCCGTCCATGTGTTCTGTGTAGACGTGCTTACTCCACTACCACTCCCGCCGCCGGTGCTAATATTGATGTTACCGCTGTCATCTGGCTTTAAATTATTGATTGTTTTGATGTAAGTCGTTGCAATAACATTTCCTTCTCCATCTTGTGTTGCCTTAATTGCAGCAGTTGCCGTGCCTGTTTTATCCAGTTTGCCACTCAGAGCCTCATAAACAGCTTTGTTAGAAATGGCATTGTTTGAAGTTCCAGATAATTCAGTATCTACAGTAATATTCGTTCCGCCCCCACTGGTACTGATGTTGACGTTACCGGAGCTGTCTGGAGTTAAATTGTTGATACTTTTAACACACTTGCTCAGCTCTGTTTTAGTTGCATATGTGGTGCCAAAGACATTTCCGGAGCTGTCTCGAGATGCATACATGGCTGTACCATTCTTGTCCAGCTTATTATTCAATGCAGCGTAAACGGCCTTGTTAGCGATAGCGTTACTCGAAGTGCTGTCTAATGTAGTATCTACAGTAATGTTAGATCCGCCCCCACTGGTACTGATGTTGACGTTACCGGAGCTGTCTGGAGTTATATTATTGATACTTTTAACACACTTGTTCAGGTCTGTTTCAGTTGCAATATCGATTCCATTTACAAGTACGTTAGGCCCCTTGATATTTACCCCTCTTCCTCCTGTTGCATCAATAGTAAACATAGGTACTGTATTTCTAAAGTCATCTGAAATTACTGTTCCCCCAAAAATAAGTTTATGTACACCCATCATTAGGTCACTGTCTGCATCCTTTTTCATGTATGGGGTAAGGTCTTGCGCCGCAGTAACTTTCGTATTCTCTACAAGCCACCTTACGGTCCCATCATTGACAGCAGAACCAACTGCCGGCCATACAGGTTCAGTGGAACCTGTAGTACCTGCAACTGTGCATTTAGCAATAGTGCCCGCCGGAAGGTTCGGAGAATATACAATGGCTCCGATACTGTAAGCTGTGCTTGGCTGATAAAGTAACGACTTAACAAGAGCAGCAGTGATCTCTCCTTGGTTTCCGAAAAATCGATACATGTCATCCCAAGTTGTCGGATTTGCACTGGTGGACTTATTCATGAAATCCTTATAATCAAGTGATTTTGGAACACCCATTTATTTACCCTCCTTTGCTTCTTTATTCTCTAACTTCTTCGGTTCTAACGGCTTGCTTCTCACGCATTTAGGATTTGTGCAAAGCCCCGTTTTCTCGTCCATTTTCTTGTGGCATAAAAAGCACCTTTCCATCAAATCTCACCTCTCTTCCCTGTATACTCTGCGACAAGCTCTTCCCTCTCGGCTTTCAGATCCGAATAATAATCTTCATCCTCGATAGCTTTCGCCTTTGCCATTTCTGATTCGATCTCGCTGATTTTGTTAGCATATTCAGCATCAAGAGCTGCCAGTTCGGCCGCTCGCTTTTCTTCTTCGGTCGGTTCTGGCCTAGCCTGATATTCCCCATCTTTATACAGCAAATTGCCCTGAAGGGCTTTGTTATAGGTCAAAGCATCTTGCACAACATGAGTTTTATCTAGATATTCCGCCTCCGCTTTGGCTTGCAATTCTTCCACCGTGTCACCATGTACGCCAGTTACGAAGGACGTTACTCTTTCGCCTGCTGCGTCATAGATAGACAAATAGGTAAGTGTGGGGTTAGCGATTGAAACTTCCATCTCACTATCTCCTTCCATTAAAATAACCTCCATCAATATGATTGGAGGTTTGAAAAAATGAAAAATCCAAATGGTTATGGAACCATCAAAAAATTGTCAGGAAACAGGCGGAGGCCATTCGTATTTATGGTCTCGATAAATGGAAAGCAAAAGGCAATGGGCTATTTCCCTAGCAAGTTGGAAGCTCTTGCATTTCAAGTAGACTATAATAAATCTCATGGTCTGCACCGCCTTTCGAAAATTACATTTGCAGAGTTATACGCAAGATGGATGCCTAAACACATCTCATATGCATCGGTTTCAAAATCCACCATCAACGGTTATGAGTGCGCGTATAAGCATTGTGCATCACTGTATGATTTACCAATAGCAGATATCAAATACAGCCACTTGCAAGCCGTCATCGATGATATGACTAATCTTTCCTATGCCAGCAAAAAGAAAGTACGCAATTTGCTATCCTTACTCTTCGCCCATGCCAGAGAAATGGAGTATACCACTCGTGACTTTACAGGGTTGATAAAAATCGGGAAGAATCACCCAGTGAATCCTCATCAAGCAATCAGTAAGCGGAAGGTGAATCAACTATGGAAAATTGTAGATACTCCAGACGTTGATATCATCTTAATACTCATCTATACAGGCATGAGAAATGGCGAACTCCGCAACCTCTTAAAATCGGATATCAATAAAAAGCAGAAATATATCAATATTCGGAAATCTAAGACGGCTGCTGGCGTCCGCATTATCCCCATCCATAGTAAAATATGGCCGCTCATTGAAATACGCTTGTCGTCCCTAGGTGCTTATCTCATATGTACTGAAGACGGTCGCCCCTATACCTACACAAAACTTTCTAGGGTTTTCTCTCGAATCATGAAAGCAATAAATGGGCAAAAGCACAAATTACATGATACCCGTCATACCTGCGCTACATGGCTAGATAATGCCGAAGTGAATGACAACGCCCGGAAAATGATCCTTGGCCACGCAAGACATGATGTAACCAACGAGGTATATACTCACAAAAATCTGCGGCAACTACGTAAAGCCATCGAAAAGATTTGATACTAACCTGCTACTAACCAAAGAATTGCCCAATTTGAAAAGTACCACGAGTATTGTATGTATCGTGATACTTTTTTGTTGCTAGGATTTTTGCGATTTCTAGGATTTCGAGCGAATAGACAATTCTATGATATCCGTAATTATCGGCTTTCCTGCCCTTCTGTGAAAATCATTTTCTACAGGGTGGATTTGGCTCTGGGTATATAACTTACCCGATAGCTTTTTCTTCCTTTTCATCGGTAGTCGTTCAGGGGAAGCAGTCCGGAGGCGCGTGTGAGTTTCGCGTATGGAATACGTCTAAAACCGGCTTTCAGACCGCGGCGGATCGCGAAACCCAAGGACTATTCTGGATAGCTATCGGCTACTAAACGATACCGAGCACTAGCCAATTGTAAGGAAATCCTTTGGGGTTTGATGCAGCTGTATTGCTGATATTTACCTTCGAATCTTGCGTATACCAATTATAAGCCCAGACGTCGCTATTGAGCGAAAACGCAATCGTCAAAACCCTAGACAGGGCAAGCGGATATGTGAAACTGGAACCACCAATTCCACCCTGTTTATATGCCGATTGCTATGTAATTATAGGCAGACTGCGGATTCGCTAAAGCAAAACCGCGAACTGTTAAATTGGTAACACATACCCTGTTTTTGCTCATGTTAGCGTCATCGTAAGGAGCTTGTAGCTGTGGCACAACGGTAAGGCATTTTGAAACAAAGCTTACCGGGAATGTGATTGGCGATGGCTGGGTAGTTCCACCCTGTATAATTAGCGGAATCATTCCGCCGAGCTTCACCCACCACGAATTTGGATTGGAAACGTCCCCTGCAACTACGCCAGCTGCTGAGAGGTCGTCAGTATCGAGAAAACGTTTGAACGGAGTGTCGTTGACTGCGTTTGAAGTATTCCCACCACGGTGATACATCTGTCCAGAAGTCTGAGCTATCCAAAGCTGTGCCGATTCAGCACCTTTATCCGCCGGAATGTTGAGAAGTTGCCCGTACTGTGTCGGCTGGTTTGCTATTTTATCTTTCTGGGAAAAGTAGCTCATAAACACGCCCAGCGCGTTAAGTGCGGCGTTTGTTGTCGGCAGTGTTGGGTTTACCCCCAGCCTGTGCAAGTAGTCCCACAATCCAGCATCCCCATCCAGAGTGCCTGCTTTGCCAACGGTTACATTGGCTAATGAATCGGTTCCTGTACCACCATGGCTTACTGGCAAAATGCCGGTGACGCCGCCGACTACTGTCTTATCAGCTGCGTTAAGTATTCCTGCGTTTTCGCTCGCAAGATCTGTTTTGATTGTCCTGCCCAGCATAGCGGGCGTTACGATTTTCGACGTGTTCGTCCCCGCCGTGACTTCTGCCTGTGTTGCGTAGTCAATCGTGCGATACAGCATCGCCCATGTGACGGTGCCGTCGGCCATGGTGTGCCCCGCACTGCTCCAGACGGGTTCCGCACTCGCGCTTGTCCCCGCGGTGACCACTCTTGCGACAACGTTCGCTGGCATGTTCGGACTTTTGACTACCTGCCCGGTTCTATAAAATGTGCTCGGCTGCCAAAGCTCGTCAGCGACTAGACTGGATAACACGGAGTGCTTGTTTTTCTCAAATTCGATATACTGCTGTTCTGTAGTGCCCTTCGAAGGATTCTCTGGGTCGGGATAATCGAACATGCCCGCGGTGGACTGTAATTTCAATATGTCTGCCATTTTTACCTCCTATAGCTAAACTGTTTCGTTGACGAACCCCTGCCATGTAATATCTGCCGTACCTGCCACCTGATTGCCGTCCTCATTCAGTAAGGCTATACGACATGGCGTACGGGAGAGAATCTTTGGATACATGACAACGCCGCTGCCCTGTACAGCATCAATGCGCACAGCGGTGGTCATGTAGTTCGGCGTCGTGATGGGCAGCTCGATGCCCGCGGCCGGTACGTATAAGTCTTCGAAGTGTTCCTGCCGGTCAGGTACATCAATATAGGCATGCAGCCTTTTGACGATGGTTTCTTGAATACTGGAATTCTTAGCCACGATTTTGACTTGAATCGTTGAGCCTGCCTGCACCAGCACTTTGTCCGACCACTGTTTCCATAAATCTCCTCCCACACTCCCCACGGCACTATTCCACACGGCACTATCTTCATCCCCCCAGAAAGCAGCCGTATCTTTGGCCGCATCCCAAAAACTGTTGTCGGATAAAGAAGTCCGATAATATACAATGGCGGGCCCTTCTATATCTACCGCTAGCCAAAACTGGCCCGATGCCGGGGCCACAAATTTTCCCGTCACCTCGTAAGTCGCGAAGTCTGTATCCCACATATACGCCGTGGGCTTCGTCCACAATCTCCTGCCTGCTTCGTGCCATATACCGGACCCATTCTTCGCATGTATATAGCCGTCACCTGCCAATACAAGGCCGCTGGTTTCGATGTCTGCGAAGTGATCCGCGCCGAAATCCTTGTCGAAAAGCACGTTTTCCTGCAATAGGTCGCCCATCTCCAGCAGGCAATAGGCGAAATTCTTCGACTCATTCCCGTTCTGATCCACGGCTTTAATCATGACGGCATGCGTACCCGGTCGGATGGTCTGCGTCTCATACGGCTGGTTCGTGATAAGTCCTTCTTGTACGGGTATCCCCGTGTCCCAGTTGAGCTCCTTGCCTTGTGTGTATTTAAGCATGAATCCTGCTACATCATTGGGCTCTGGATACGTATATTTCCACCAATACCTGCGAATGCCACTCGCCAGCTTCTCGGCGTTCAGGGCTGTGACGTCCGGCGGTGGAATCTGCACCGAGACAGGCTTAAACGCATACGCCTGCACGTCAGCCAAGCTCTGCTCCATGCCGCCGAAGATATTGAAGGCCGTAAATTTGAAGTAAACGGGCTTGCCAATATAAGAATTAGCAAGGCCAGACTTCAGGAAGGTTTCGTCACACCGGGCAATACTTGCCCCCTTTACGTGGTAATCTGCTTCACTGCCAAATTGTCCACGTATCAGCCCCGAAAGCCTCCACGTCCCGCCCTCGAGGAGTTCGGCCGTTTGATAAGATAGTGCCTCCCCGTCAACGTACATGACCGTGTCACCGTTCTTGGCGCCCTCTGCATCGACGGAAGTGAAGGCGTCTTGATTGAGCGCCATTTCGAGGGAAGTGTCTTCTCTGTTCAACGGTTTCGTCAGCGTCCCATAACGTGCGCGGTTGTCAATGGTCCCCAGCTTCTTGTAATACTGGTTAGTATCCGATACCCAAACGGAGCAGCCACCCCAGTTGGGATTTTTGCCCCACGTGCCAATCCACACCTCGTTATCCGCACTTGTCATGAGTTCTGGCGGTTGGAATATCATTGGCGGTTCGCAGATGCCGGGATCCGGGTTGAAATCAATAAGCGGGCGCTCGTTATCATGAACGTTGTACTCCGCCCCGCTATAAACGCCCTTTGCTCTCGAAATCGCAGTGAAGGTGATGATGCCGTCCGTGCCTTCCGTCGCACTGTCGATCATAGCCGGCTGGTTCTCTATCCCCATGAGCGGGTCATTCAGCATGACAAGGTCACCGGGTTCTAGCCGGCAGAAGGCCCAGTCGAGCTTGAAGGTATATTTTACCCGTTCGTATTTGTTTTTACGGCACAATTCCTCCGCCAGCCTGACGGCGCGGGTCTTGGTATACAGGTAATGTGCCTGCGTCGTGGACGCCTGCCGCACCCCAAATTCCTTGATGTCATCATTATCCTGGTAATTAACGATTTCCTTCTCATAGGAATTCGCGCGGTTCAGAAATTCCACAGATATGCGGTTGTAAATCTCCGATGAATCCTTGCGGCTATAGGAAACACACACACCGCCGGTCTGTGGGATGAAATCATCCGGCGTCAGGTTATATCGAATTGTCTTGTCCGGTTTCCATTTCCCCACGGGGCGGTCAGCGCGCGGTACAATCTTTAGCCGGTTATTTGACCAGAAGATATAAGCGTTGGTGATGTTTGCGATGTCATTGATGATCCCACGGGCTGCCTTCGCGTCCAGTTTATCGGACGGCGTAGAAATCAGCATGTCAGCTTCCTTGCAGTACTGCCTGTAGTTCTCTATCCCATCGATTTCTACCCCAAGGCCGATTTTGTTAAGCACATAGAGGATATAGTCGGCGGGATTCACGTCTATTCCATCCCCCGTTTCCAGCAGCTTGCCTTTCACTTCGAAATTGTACGACGGCATGGAGCCGCTATCTCCGAGGTCAATAACACCCGCCATGTAAGCAAGCCCGCTATAAGCGAGCGCCTTGTCAGGATGCTTCCCCGCCGTGTACGCCCACGGCTTCTGATCTTCTTTCCCATCAAAAAGCGTGAGTCCAATATCTCCATTGGGATACTGGTATAAACTCTTGTCTTTCCACATTTTGCCGATGCCGGAAATCTGCCCCTCGCACAATGCGAGGATCAGCGCCACGGTATAAGTGTAAGTGATGGTCGTCGTCCTTGACCCGCCACCTTTGCCGCTCTTCTGGCTCTGTCGGTGTTCATGTGCTGTGAAGTCATCGTAATAAATGACATTTGGAGAGATGCGCGTCGTACCAAGGATCTCTGGGACGGTTGAACCGTATTCAGCCGTGGAGACAGTGAAACTGGAAATCTTATTTTCCCTTATGACCGTATTGTGGTGGCCGCCCATGACTACCTCCTAAACCGATACACACCATGCAGCCGCGATTCCCCTTTAGGCGTGAGAAACATGACATCATTGATATCTGTCATCACGACGCCGTAATCTACCAGCGCGTGAATGATATGATTATCTCCAATATAAATCCCACCATGCGATACACAACGGCCATACTTGTACAGCAGAAAATCCCCTGGCTCGATTTCATCCATGGGGATTTTCGCACAATATCTTTCGACAACATGTAAGAACCATTCCTCACCATGGTGCAAATGCCACTCGTTCGAATACGGTGGGATCTTGATAGCCCCACGCTTGATGTATCCCGCTCCTTCGAGGCAGGCGATGAGCAGCATGCCGCAATCAATGCCCTTGCCCTTAACCTTTGCCTGGTTCACATGCGGCGTCCCAAGCCATGTGTAGGCTTCTTCTACGATAGGATTCACAATAACACCTCTTTCACTGGTACGAACGGCGCAATGACGGACGCAGAATCTTCTTCCTTGCTGGATGATACAGTGCCGCCGCTATTAGCATACGTACCTTGCGGGTAGAACCTGCGCCGCGGAAACTCCTGCGACATGCCCTGTACTTTACTCTTTACCGTGAGCTTCATAGCTAGGCCGCCGCAGGACTTGACCTCTGTCAGTCCCGAAAACAATCCTACGGCTCCCATTGCATTCCCATCTAAATCAAAAAAACAGCGGCTCATGGCAAGCGTCGCCCGGTCGAATGCTCCATCATGCGCTGCCAGGAAAATCGGCTTGTCGCCCAGCTTGTCCTCGATAGTCGCATAAATGGATACTGTCATGGAGTCGACGGAAACAACATTGTTCAGCTTCGTCTGCTCTCTCTTGAGCATAATCGCATTGTGCAGATACGTATGCCCGCCGTAGGTCACATCATGGTCGGCATCGGTGAAATAATATGCAGTCCCGCTAAAAAGTGTAAGAACGTACAAATCACACGACACCATTTCCTTCTGCGTATTGAGATACCTAGCCAGCTCTTCTGTTACGCTTTTCATCGGACCACCTTCAATGCGATAGAGCACTCAAATAAATTCACGAATTTCTGCTTCACTGTGATACTCTTCTTCGCAAATACCACCTTCCACCAATAATCGTAAGTCGCCGTGACAACAGCCCCCGTGTTCGGCGAATGATTGAATACAATCGCCCCGCGATCGATAGTGTACTCCTGCGCCGTGCGCTCCGCCCCGTCTACCCATACCGTCAGCTTATCCGCATAATACGTCGGTTCCTGCTGACCATGCATGTTTGCCGTCAGCTGATAAGACCCATCGCCGTTCCTTGCCAGCCGCACTTTCTCGCAATGGTAGTTCTCCGCATCCTTGTAGAAGAATGGAATAAGCGTCCCCTTTACACGGGAACGGAATGCAAAGAGCGTATCTTTCTCTTCTGCCGTCAGAGCCGGAAAATCGATGGTAAACTGCCAGCCCGGCAGCGTCTGCGAAGTGATAGCGCGCCGCTTCCCGCTGGCAGTCGTCTGCTCCGCCACGTCCCAGTCGTCCTCGACCTGCGAGGACCATTTCACACGTCGGGCATTCAATGGAAATAAAAGACTCGCCATTTACCACACCCCCGCGTCCGTCGTAAAATCTCGTGTCCCATCGAAAAGCATCTGCTTGATGGAGTCCATGCCGCCGCCTCGAAGGAAATCCATAAAAGACGACGCGTCCATGGCCGATACATTCAGCGTCACGCTGCCACCGCTTCCCGCTACGCCCATGGCCGGTGTTCCCACCTGCCCGCCTTCTGCGTAGTGGGGGCTATTGAGCATGTTCAAATATCCTGTGCCCAGTCGCTGAACGGCCGCTGCATTGATGACAAATTCTCCATTGGAAAGCATGGCCGGAATAGAATCGGAGGTGCCTGTCCCCGGACCGGTAACAAAGCCCCCATCCTTAAACACGCTTCCGGCTGCTCTGGCAGCACCCATCTGCCCGGCGACAATGCCTGCCGCAGCAGGGGCGGCCCATGGGTTAGCAGCAATGAGTGCCGCTGTTGCGTTGGCGGCTAGTGTCCCGCTCTTGGCTGCCTGTGCTGCTTTCTCCTTCGCTGCGCTGGCGACTTCCTGTGCGGTCTTTGTCTTTCCCAGTCCGATCATAGTCATCAAGGAGCCAATGGCTTTTTGAAGCACTGCCTGAAGGACAGTGGAAAGCACATTATTAGCTAGATTGTTCATGATGTCGCGGAAATTTTTTCCGTAGACGATGCACTGGGTCAGTCCTTGCGCTATCCCATTCACCAGCTGCTCTTGCACCTGCGCCAGGGTGAGATTCATGTACTCGCCCCATTCCATGGCGTTTAGCATCATTTGTTCATGCCAAATCTGCCGCATGTCATTCAGAGCCTGCTCATTAGCCAGGATTGTTGCATAGCTCTCCCCTGTGATGGCGTCTTTCTCCTCCATCATGGCCGTGAACTCTTCAAGGGACGCTGCATGGCTCGCTCTATCCAGCTGCCGCTGGGCTTCCTTGACAGCCGTCTCTCGTGCGTTGACCTTTTCAATCGCTTCAATCTGGATCGCGCTTATTGCGTTCGCTGATTCGAGTTCAATGTTCTTTTTCTCGGCGGCTATGTCTTGCGCTGCCTTGATGGCTGCCGCCTTCTCTTTGGCATAAGACGCTTCAAGATTCGCCTGCTTCTGCTGCAGAAGGCTCGCCTGCTCTTCGTTGCCTCCCGCCTGCGCCTTGGAAATTTGTTTGGAAAGCTGCGCCATTTTTTGCTGATATTGGACGGCCTTTTCTCCGCCATCAGCATAGGCTTCCAATTCCTCATTGGCCTTTTCTTGCAGTTCGCCGTATTTGGCAACGGCTTCTCCTACGGCCTGCGCCCTCTTTTGCGCCTTTTCCAGAATCTTTGCATAAGCACTGACGGGGCCGGTGTTTGCCTGACTTTTGATTTTAGCGGTGATCTCTGCGGCCGGATTTGTATACTTACTCTTCCCCACATTGTAACTTGCGGCGACAGCTTTACCGATTGACGCCAGCACATTCTCTCGAAGCGGAAGAACGGCCTCTGGCCCTGCCTCCCCTACAATGGCAGGCGTACCGTGTTTGGTCTGCCCGCCATTAGCTAGAGGAACCAGCCCTCCGACGATCCCGCCCCTTGCCATGCCAAATACGCCGCCCTTGGCGCGGCCGGCAGGAGTAACGCCCTCACTTCCTCCGTCCACATTGCGGCGGATGACATTCACGACCGTATCAATCGGATGGGCCATGAAGTCTTTGAGTCCCTGCCAAATACCCTTGGCATAATTGACCGCTTCATCAAACTTCTGCCTCACGGAAGCGGCCATGTCTGATACGGCATAGACGACTGCATCCCACACGGAAAGCACAATGTCCTTCACGTCATCCCAATGGGTGTAAAGCAGTACGAGTACAGCAATAACTGCAGAAATCGCTAATATGATGGGGTTCGCCCGGCAAGCCAAAGCAAATGCCATGGCAGCCCCTTTGGCGGCGAGGAAGGCCGTCTGCACGCCCTTGATGATGGCCACAGTAGCTGCCATGGTTCCAATCGCTTCCACCACGATAGTGACGGCGGTCTTATTTTCCATGATGGTATCTTTCATGGACTTGAAGGCGGTCATAACACCGTCAGCGGCGGCCGCGGCTGCGGGACTTATCCCTTTCAGTTCCTGAACGATAGCCTCATGCAGCCCTACGTCCTTCGCCGCGTCACGAATAGAATTGATGTGCGTCTTGAATCCTTCCGCCATTTCTCCTGCCGCATCAAGAACCCCCGGCACGTTGAACGCCTGAGAGATGATATCCCCCATCGCGCTCATGCTGTTTGCTACCGCTTCCTGCGCATTGGAAAACTTCGCGGAAAGGGTGTCCGACATGGAACTGGCCGCGCCTTCTGTCTTCTCGGTGATTTCTTCCCATAACGTCTGCAGAGCATCCTGCGTAAGCTCGCTTTTCGAGCTCATGTCTTTCAGCTGCTCTACCGGGATACCCATTTTCTCGGATAGCAGCTGCCATGCAGGAATCCCTGCATTGATCAGCTGCATCATGTCCTGCTGGCCGATCTTGCCCGCCATTTGCATCTGGGTAAGAGCAAGATTGACAGCCCCTACCTGCTCGGACGTCAGCCCATACGCAGACCCAAGGTCTACGATTTTCTGCATTTTGGATGTGGCCGTGTCCACATTGTCACCGATATTGACCCACGCTCTGGCAAGCGGCAGTAGCTGGGTCGTATCATAGGCAGACGCTTCGCCAATATCCTGAATGTTTTTTACAAGACGGCTCGCCTCCTCATCGCTATTGAGAACGAAGGAAAGCCCCTTGTGCAAAAGCTCCGTTTTGGCTGCCGCCGACAGTGCCGCTTCCCCGAATGAATAAATGGATCCGACGGCAAACGCCCCCGCCACCATGTTGCGAATCTTTCCAAGGGCTCCTCCAAGGGCGTCTACGTCGGAAGATGCTTTCTTCGCGCCGTTCGATACTTCGCCGAAGGGGTTAGGGATTTTGACATTCTTGACGCCTTTCAGCTCGCCCTTGACTTTTCCACTCTCGGCTATCGCTTTACTTCCGTCGGCAGTGATTTCCACGCGGATTTCATGCTGTGCCATTCTTTCGCCTCTTTTCTTCCTGCTCTTCAATGAGGGCCTTGATGTATTCTGCCTCGTCCCGGTCGTACTTCCCACGGAAATCTCCAGGCAGCAGCTCTTCCACCTTGACGCCCCTTTTCGGAGCCCTCATGCCACTATTGATGACAGGCGCCGTGATGAAAGATGCCGTAAAAATGCGCCTGTCTTTCATTCTGTCCACGTACCCGTCTATCCTGTGAGTGATTTCCCACGGAGTGGCGGCGGCTATCTCTTCGCCCGTCATCTGCAATTTCCCATAACAGATAGGCATGATAGCCGAAAGATATTCCCTAAATGTGGTTATTCTTCCGGCTTCACTCCGTTTTTTTCGTCTGCCTCTGTGCAATCTTCCAGCCCATCCACATCCTGCGTCGCAACGGCCATTCTCTCAAGCAGCACGCGGGATACCTTCGCACCCATCAGGCCAGACACTGCCACCGCGATCCAAAATGCCGCCGACAGACTCGGAAGTCCTTCCTCATAAACAAATTTTTCGAGTAACGCCTCGGCCTCTGGATCGGTGATCTTTTTATCCGCCTGCTTTAATGCCAGTTTGAAGGCATGACTCAGCAGCTTGTAATGGGTGTCCCCCCGTGATAACTGCACAATCAAGTTTCCATCGTTCTCGGCATCCAGTTTTTCAAAAACGGATAAAGAAAAAACGAGCGCATGCTCGCGCCCGTCAATCTTTACCCACACTCTTCTCAGAATGCGGTCATATCTCATTTGTTAGCCTCCTACATGTTCGGCTGCGGGGCCTTTGACGCCGTCTACAGTGGTTAATCCAGTGTAAAATTTGGGCGCACCTACCCCGCCTAGGGTGACACTAAAGGATACCATATCGTCATGCGGCGTTTCGTCCCCCAGCTTGGTGATGTTGTACCAGTTGCGATCTGCTTCTCCTGCATCTGTGAAGAAACGGCAGATGTCCACCGCTTCCCCTTTGACGAATGCATCTTTGAGTGCGTCATAAGCCGCATCGCCCTTGGTCACGTATCCTTCTACGGAAAGCTCGGTGGTCTTTGTTCCGGCGTAGGTTTCGCCCCAACCGCCGGAATCCTTATTGCTCCCATCGATGGAGTCCGCAGACATTTCGAGATTGCCCTTAGTCTGTCCCCCGATCGCCGACCATTTCGGTGCGGCTTCCGTGGCTCCCTCGCCAAAATTCAGATACACGATACAATTTTTGCCCTGAAGACGATGCTTCGCATCCGCCATAGTGGCTCTTACTTTGTCCGCCATGTTTTACCTCCATTACATCCAAACCTTTGCTTTATAAGTGATGAGGCAAGCCCCCGCTCTGCCAGTGACTGCCCCGAATTGCATTTTTGTGACGGCTCCATGCTGGATCATATCGTCAAGCGTGTCATTTGCCGTCAGTGCTTGCCGCACATCCATTGCCATATCCTCTACCCCATTCTCCGATGACGGATCAATGAGATAAATGGAAAACGCAACAACGGCCATGTCGGCCCCTTTGGATGTGTCCACGAACTCCATCTCGCCAGCTGCCACGGTTCCGGTCGGAACATTCGGGATAGCTGCCCCTTTGAACTCCTTCACCCATGCGAGGCGCGGAAGGCTTTCTTGCAGGTAGCTCCTCACCTTTTCCGTCAGCTTCGAGAGATTGAAACGGCCCTCGTCCATGCTCCACGTTCCTCCTCATCGTCCTTCTCCTCATCCGCGAGGAAATCTGCCTTGAGAATCCTCCCCCGAAGGTCTTCCACAAGAGACGCATAGATCTTGTACTTGATGGAGTAGGCATCTTCCTGTCTGTCTCCGATCATCGCACTGGCATCCGTCCCGATGAGGTTCAGGCAGCAGTCACGGCTCGCAACCGCCACGGCCAGCTTCTTAGCCATGGGTGTTACCGTCACTTTCTTAACGTTGTATGCTGCCGCTATGCGGTCTACGTACTCATTCGCATCGGCGATTTCCTGATCCGTCACACGGTTAATGAGCAGCTTATCCGCGATGTCGTCTTCTCTGATGTACTCTGTCATGATTACCTCTTTAGCCCTTGGGCGATCTCCATACATGCAAGATCCATGTAGTGGTCAAATACCTTGACCACGTCCCCTTCTTTGGCGTCTAACGCTTCGTACAAGAAAGGATCTGGGCGAATGCCCGGCCAGTTTACCCTCTTTGCGAAAATAAACTCTCCGCCCTTCGCCCACCTCAGCGCTTTTCGAGTTCGGGGAACAATGACGCGGGGGCGCGCGCCGTTGTGGATAGGAATCCCATAAGGCGCTTGCCCTTCATCCAGATACACCGTCCCGACAAGCCCCTGCTGCATGATCTTGATTGATCGTTCCAGATTGCCCGTCCTTGGTGTAAATCGATGGTGTTCTCCCGCGTATTCCTGCACCATCCCGATACTCTCTTTAATGGCCAGCCGACACATACTCTCGAATATCTTCTTTGCATCCATCAGCCGCCCCTCCCTTCACAAATTAGGCAGTCGCTGCCTTGATCTGAATGTTGCGAAGGACTGCCGCTGCCCTGGTCGCTTTGAGAGCCACGGCTGCTACCATTTCCACATCGCCCTTCTTGACTGCGCCTGCGGTGCTGAAATCCGGAAGGCGGGATGTAATCATGGAAGAACCAGCCACAGTCACGCCATGGAAACCGTCAAGGCCAAAACGAACGGCATAGATGGACGTTGTGCCTTTTTTCGGATCAATGGACACTACAGGATCATTAGAACCGCTCTTCGCGCCAAGATCAATGAGCGGAATGCCGTCATACATCGGAATGATCTTTCCGAAATTGTCTTTGGTTTCCTGATACATGGTCGCGCGGCGAATGACTGCTTTGAGCTTCACAAACATCTTGGAGCTCATCAGCAGCGCAGATGGGGTCCCATCCATGGCCGCAAGTGTTTCATCCAGATTGTCCAGGAAGTCCATGAAATTGGTCTCAATCGCTGCTGCCGTGGAAAGGTCGATCGGCTTCGCCAGCTCGTTTTCCGTGTCGCTTCCCTTAATGGCTACATCCAGCCCATCAAAGGCATTTGTATTAGTGGTACGGTTGCCGTTAATCACCGTATCGTTAAACAGCGCAGCCGCTGCTTTGATTTTCTGGCGTGCCTGAAGGGTCAGCTCGTTCTCTACCCCACCCATGCTCGCGATAACGCGGTCGATTTCATAGGAACCGCCAAAGATAGCCAGGTCTACAGACTTGCGTTCTTTGGTGACTTCCTGCGGAGTGTAGTCGCTGTTAATGGCACGGAATGCCGCCGTCGGCTGGGTTTTCAGTCGGTTATAGGCATACGTCAGCGTTGCGCCACCACCAGAAGGGGATACCACGTCCGCGAATGTCAGATTGTTCAGCAGATAGTTGGATTTCTGGAACTCGTCAATGGTTCCCTTCACCAGCATGTCCTGTGTATTAAGTTTTGCCTGTTCAAGTGTTACTGCCATTTGTCATTTCTCCTAATTGTTGTTTAACTGGGCAGCAATAGCGCTCGCCAAGGTCACGTTGCCACCGTTGGCGCCGCTCCCCTGCTCACCATTGCCACCTTTGCCGCCACCGCTTCCGGCATTCTGGTTGTTCTTCACCGCCCAGGAATTATCCTTGAGCCATGCCGCGGTGCCGTCTTCAATGGATACCTTCTCGCCTTTAGCATTCGTGAACTTATACGAACCATCATCCTCAGCTGCAATGCTCGGGATGAGAATCTTCGCAATTTCTGCCGGGCTGGCTGCATTCCCTTTTGTGAGGGCTGCTACCGTCTGCTGCGTGATGTCCGCATGTACCCTTTTCGCGTGTTCTTCCCCGCGGGCCTTTTCTGCGGCATCATATTTCTTCGTCAGCTCGTCCAACTGCTTCTGCATCTTCTCGACGGCCGTCTGGTCTCCTGTACCTTTTTCCGTCAGCTCCTGCACCTTCGCTTCGAGTTCGGTGATCTTTGCATCAGACGCATTTTTGGCTGTGCGCTGCTTGGCTGCCTCCGCATTGATTTTGCTGATCTCTGCCTTGATGGTCGATGCCATAGCTTCGCCGCCGTCCAGCTTTCCTAATGCTTCGTACACTTCTGCTAATGTCATAATAAGAACCTCCCGTGTTCTTCACTCTTTGGGCTTCTATCCCAATAAAAAAGGCCGTTCTTTAACGCCTGCGGCAGGGCTCCCGTCCCTTTGGAAAGGCAATAAAAAAGCACCCTTTCGGATGCTTAATATTCTGTGACGCGACCATTTTCGTCTGGTTCTGGGTCTTTGAAGAACTCTTCATAACTCTTTCTAGCTTCAGGCGGTGCGTCCTTTGCAAGCCTCAGTCCGCCATATTTATCTCGATAATACCATTTAGGATTAGTTAAAAAATACGGCATCTTTCTGTCACCGCACATCTGTCTTTTCTCCATTATTCCACCTCCTCAACCATTCTTCTAAAGCCTTCCCTAACACATTAGGGCTCCCACAACGCATATTTGCATGACATTCAGCAAAAAACTCTCGTGGGTTTTCCTGTCCATAAGCAGAAAGCCAATTTTTGTAGGTTCTGTTTGTAACATTTGAATCAATCGTCCTAGCAATCTTAATGATTTCCTTCTTAATCTTTCCTGTTTCTTTAAGATATGCAGACTTCACATCGTAGTCACTTACACCTGCAATACGGCCATAAACCGCAACCGTTTCAATAGCATGCCCCAGCTCATGGCTCATTGTATAATGCAATGCTTCATTTTCACTAGCTGGCATTTTGAAATGCCTTCGTAATCTTGCTCTCTTGAATTATATCATGAGGAATACGACAAGTCATTATTTTGGAAAAGAACCCTTTGATGTACTTTCTCCAATCACCGCCTTTATCTACGTTCTTCGCTCCATTTTCACCTAGTAATGAAGTACGGTGTGACTTGCTAAGGCTCTTGATATATTCCATACCACCATCAAGAATTCGGTCTTTTGGTGTCTCACTCTTCAATCTGCTTGAACCCTTGAACACTGGAACCAATCGGCACATACAATTCGGATGAACTGGCAGGAATGGTACTTTATCTTTCGGGAAAATGCCTTCCCCCATGCTCCACAAATCAGCATGGGCGTACAGGTCACAAATGTCATCGCATGGATGGCGGCTTGACAGCTTCCACTTGAAGGCGATGCAGTCAGGATCATTGGCATATTTGTACATGACCCCATCCATGTAGGCTCTCGCCTTCTCGGTGCGGGCGATTCGTTCCGCGAAGTATCGGGCTTTCTCTTGGGTGGCCACGTAAATGGCTTTATCTACCATTTCCTCATTGCCCTTTGAAATAGCGCTGATTATGCCATTGTAGGCCGCCTTGAGTCCCTGCGTGGATAATTTATCTATGTTCCTTTGCGCATCGCGCAGGGCACGTTTGAACGCGTTCCCTTGGTAGTCTTTAGACAGCGCGACAAGCTTTCCCATGAATTTCGGGATTTCCTGTTTCGGAATGACGTGGTCATGGCCGTATCCATCAAAAAGTTCCTTGGCAAGCGTCATGACGCTGCCGCCCTTCTTGATGGCTGCTTCGATGGTCTTTGTCACCTGCTCCACGACCCACCGGCGGCCATGGGTGGTGCGCTCGGAAAGCGTTAAACCATCCTCGGCCCATGCTTTTGCCATGGCTGCCTTCAGTTTTTTCTTCTCGACGTCAGCAGCTCCGCCCCTCTGAGCTTCTGCCACCAGCACATCCACCAGCTCATCTCGCATGACTTCCATGACGGGGTGCTTCTTATAGGCGCTACGCACCGCCTCCAGCGGCGTCATTCGCCGTTCCGTCTTGGTCAGGTTCTCCCTGATCTCCCTTTGGAACTCCGCCAGCTCCTTCTCCGCCTTTGGTGTCATCATCTACTCCGTATGCTGCATCCTGCGCGGCTCTCTCTGCCGCTGCCTTCATTTCCTTAAGAATGGTGTCATATACATCCGGTGCCAGGTTCGGCATGTATGCCGCCAGCACCTTCTTCAAGACTTCCTGCTTGTATGCGATGGAATCAAAGCCAAGGTCGATAGCTGCCTGTGCATTCGCCAGTCCGTCCGATACATCGGAGATCTTGAAATCACGCGGGTATTCCACCTTGTAGCCGGTGTTTTCCCCCGACCATGCCTCATACAGCCTGATAATGGCCTTGTCTGCGTTCTCGCAGCGCACCGCAAAATCAGCAATGCGCTTATTTGTCTTTTCAAAGTCCCATTCTTTGGATACGCCCGACTTATTGTCGCTGGTGCTTGCCCCGAGGATGGACTCGAGCCCGCTCATGCGGAACATCTCTTTCACGCATCGGTCCATCTGCCCCGTCAGCATGTCCGCTGGGGCTGCTGCCGGGGCGATGAATGTCGGCGTGTGCGTGCTCTCCGGCGGATAAGCAAGGACGTTGTTCGTCCCGATGGTGATATCATCCGTCCCGGGGTCTGGGATTGTCAGAATGTTGAACGCCTGATCCCTCAGAATTTGCGCATGCCACGAGCAAAGCTGATACAGGAAGTAGTTAGTCTGCACCACAGAAACGTATTCAGACGGCGGCTTTATGATCCGCTTGTCGGTGTTTCGTGCGAGCCACTGCACCACAGGGACCACCCCGAGCGGGTTCACCCCGGTTTCCTTGCTTCCCGCTCCGCTGGTGATTGACCACTCCTCCGCCGTCCATGTGTGAGTGCGGGACGTCTCTGTGTATGCCCCGCTGCGAATACGCTCCTCATACTGAAACATGGTCAGGCGGCCATAGTCATCTATCTTCCAGTCCCTGATCTGCATCGGGGATACGACCTTCAAGAAGGGGAAGTGCCGATTTCGCACCGCAGCGGAAAGCGTCCCTTCCATTTCATCCGAATTGTCTACGACAATATAGGCCGCTCCGTACAATTTTGCTATGAGTGCCGCGCTTTTGCAGAAGTCCTGATAGCTTGTCCCCGCTCGGTCGCAATCTTCAAGGAACCCATTGAACATTTCAGAATTTCGGTATTCCCGACGCACTTCGTCTTTGAAAATCGGGTCTACCATCGCATTGACGATAGGCCCTGTGTAGTTCCAGTAGTACGCCAGCTTCTTGCGGTTCATGAAATTCTCTACCGACTCACGCGGATGCTGAATGAGCCCCCGCCCCTGCACGAATAATCCGGTCCCATAATAGGCATCATGGATCATCATGTATTCGTCGCCTCCGGGCAGGTTGATTAGCAACTGGCCTTGTAAATCTGCCATGGTTCCCCCTTAGTAAATATTCGACCTCTTCGCCTTGATGTGCCGTTCGCCTGTGCCATATCTCACGGCATCAATACAATGGTTATTTTTATCGGGATAGTCTGCCTTGAATCCCCCATGTTTATCCGGCTCCAGTGCATACCCGGTGAACTCTTTGTACGTGTGTGGGCATCTCTTCGGGTCGATATAAATGGTGTCTATATCATCGGTGAGATATTGTGTCGTAGTTCTCACGGAGTTCGGCCCCTTTACGCACGGTATGGCTCGCACTCCCATCTCCCTTATGGCATTGATGGAACGCAAGTCCGCACTATCACAGATGACGGGGCAAGGCAGGTGCCGCCCCAAAATATAACGGCCTATCGCATCGTTGTTGATGTGTAGGCCATACTTTTCGTTGTATATGTAAATGGTCTTTCTCGCCTTGTCGAACTGGAATTCGACGTAGGCTAATGGGTCAATCGACCAGCCCCAGTCAAGTCCTGCATGGATCCGGTCAAACCGTGAAATCATCTCGTCCGTCATGGAAAGTGCTTTGACATTGCGGAAAATCTCGCCACCTGTCCCGATAGGCACGCCCATATACTGCCATTTCCACTTGTCGTGGTGTCGCTCCTTCATGTCCTCTGCTTCGAGGAAAAACGGCTCCCCTATCCATTCTCGCGGCACGTCCAGATAGCACGACTTTTGGACTACCCTATTCGCCTTCGGGATCACGCACTCTGAATTTACCCAATTATTGATTGATTCGGGCGGATTGTACGAATAGAACTCCCAAAAATCGGAGCCCCCACGCATGATAGACTGTAGGGCATTGTTGATTTCATCCATGGAAGAGAACTCGGACAATTCTTCGAACCATCCATAGGCTAGATATCCCTTTGGGATCTTGACGGATTTCAGCTTTTCCACATCATCCAGCCCTCGAAATATGACCTTGTTGCCGTATGGTCTGTATGTCATAGACAATGGGGATACTTTGATATCCCAATACTTTGCCACGCCCAGCATGTTAATAGCCCACTCGAGCTGCGCGAATACTGATTCACGAAGCGTTGCTCCTACCTTTCGCAATGCAATGGCATGAACTCCAGGCGTTCGCATCAATCCCAGAATGATTTCTACAGAAATAAAGGAGGACTTGGTGCCACCTCGTCCACCCGGTAACCAATAATGCGTATACTCATGCTTCTTGATTTGTTGGTGCATCTTCCAGAATACAGGGGCTATGAGCTGCTTAATACTCGTCCGCATGGCTCTTTACCTCCATAGTCGGTACATCATCCACGATGGAGACTGCGTCTTCTACGCTCGCTGCTTCCTCTGGCTCGTCCTTCTGCCCTAGATAATTCTTCCCGAGGAAAATAGCCATGGCAGCGCTCCGTTCGGCCAGCCTCAGCTGCTTCCTCCTAAGGGAAATCTTACCAATTTGTCGCTTTTCTCGGAAAACTTGGGAAAATCGCTTGCCTTCGTATGTCTCCCTGCACCATCTGGCAATGGTCTTGTGGTCACAGCTGAAGAACGCCTCCATTTCCTCAAGTGTGCACTGTAGCCCGCATAGCTGTTCAAACAGCTGCTTGTCTATGTACTTTTTAGGCCTGCCGCCCTTGCTCTTCGTTTTGGCCTCTTCTCCTGCCATGCCTCTCCCTCCCTCTAAATGAACATGGAGTCAGCACACGGTCTCCGCATTTCATTCATTATTTTATTCGGCCCCGTCATTCGACACGGAATATCACACATGCTCATGTCAGTATGAAAGGCCTTCTTCTTCTCGAGAATATCCCTATCAAGAATATGCCCTACAATCTCATACGGTTTATGGCAGCAGTACATGACGTGCCCTGTCTCATCTATGGCAATCTGAGCCATGCTGGCGGCACATGAGGTAAACCGTGTATGCAGTTCATCCCATTTGTAATTCATCACTACACGAGGATCCTCACGGGAAAGTTTTTGTAGAAACTCGATGATCTTTCTCGGGTCTTCCTTCCACTTGTATTTTCCAAGTGTGCTTTCGATTGGACGGAATACCATGTAGTCCACATCCAGCCCCTGATAGGCCTTGTAGAACCTCACGACAGCGCCTACACTGTCGGCTACACACTGTATTCCGACTTTCGTCTGGACTTTATTTTTCTTCTTCCACCATACATAAGCCTTGATATTCTCCATTACCTTCTCCCATGCGTCTACGCCACGAATCTTTCGATATTCCCCGCGGCAGGCTCCATCAAGACTGATTTTGAGATACACAGGCCGAATCAATTCCAGCCGATTGAAATTGGTGTTAATCCCGTAGGGGAAATTATGCTCTTCTAAGAACGCCGTGATTTCACTGAAGTCTGGATTTACAGTGGGCTCGCCTCCCCCAGTCAAGATAATTCCTTTAACTCCAATCTCTTTCAAGCGGATCAGGTACAGCTTGAAATCTTCCGCTCTCATGTATCTCAGAGTCTTCTTGAGCTCTTTCCACCGGCCATAAGCGCAGTATTGGCAGTGATTATTACAATAATTGGTCAAGAAAATATCTGCCGTCACGGGTGTCCCATTTCGTATGCTATCCAGATTAGCCAGCACCTTCCCACTACTAATCACTTTTTCCACCTCTCGTTAATAATCATCGGCACAGCACCCCCCCCATGAAATATGATGATGGATGCGTCCATGACCGGAATTCAAATAGGATACCTTGATACAGTTCGGAGCAAAGACCACACTCGAAAATGGCTTAATGTAGCCGCCGCTTTCCTTATATGCTTCTGTCATTCCTCCAGGCTGCTGCTGCGTCGCCATTGGCCGGATATAATGCTTGGTGTACGTAAACAGCAATCCCCCGCGGCTGCCAAGTGTTACGTATGTCGAAACATCTTCATTCTGCTTCCCTACAAAGTGCACACGCCGATCCGTTCGGCAGAAGAAAGAATTCATACACTTTCTCGTGAGCCCTTTATAGAAAAACGGGTTCCCTGCCCCACCGATATAGTCCCCTCCCTGCGCAAAGGCAATGGTCATCGCTGGTGTAGTGTCCAAAAAATCCATCATTGCATCAAAGCTTTCATCAAGATGATAGTGCTCCCTTGTGTACAGCACTCCATCTTTTTCTTCCCTGTAGCCAAAATAGGCATAGTCATCATCACACTGCATAAAGTGAGTCAATCCCAACCGATCCGCAATGTCATAGCTCGCATTGCGGGCATAAACTATTGCCCGCATTTCCTTGTCATTGTTGATCCCTGTGTCAATTTCCTTTGCATAGGCAGGTTTATCAAACACTTCCACCATGCCAGGATAATTCTTTCGGTATTCGGGAAGTTGTGGGTCGAGGTTGTCACAGATAATCTTGATGTCACCAGTGTATCCATATTTTCGCAAGGTCTTGACTGTGATGACATTATCCGCACGGCCATTTGACAGGATAAAAACGGCAAATTTCTTGTGCCTCATCCCCTGCGGCTGCGGCTCTCTATTCGTCATTATTGACTATATCCTCCAAGCTCTTACTTAATCTTACATAGCCGTTAGCTAACGCATTATCATAGTCAATGATGACAAGGGCAGACCTCTCCATGAGTTCCTGCACGGCCTTGTCTGCATGGGCATACCGTTCTGCAATGTTCTTGTAGTTGAAGACGATGTGCCTAGAGGCTGCCAGCCTCAAGAAATCTTTCTCATCCTCTGGAATGTCCGCCTCATTGATTTCTTCCACGAGGGCATCGTACTTCGCTCTGTCTACACAGTCGGAAATCTCCGGCTCAGCACCTGTAATTTCATACTGCGGCACATTGACTTTTTGCGTATATTTTTCTGCGGGATCATTCTTGAGGTCCTTCTCAAGAAACCCAAAATCACTCATATCAATGTTCAGAATGCCATTCAGCTCTTCAGCAAGCGCTTCGTCATCCCACTCCGCTTTCTCCGCCACTTTATTGTCAGCGAGGCGGAGTGCCTTCACTTGCTCCGGCGTAAGGTCGGCTGCTACGATGCAAGGGCAAGTCTCAAGCCCAATCTTCTTGGCTGCCTTCAGTCGGGTGTGCCCGCAAATGATAACGTGATTCGCATCAACAATAATCGGACTTTTGAACCCAAAGTCACGAATACTGTTCATGACACCCTTGACCGCCTTGTCATTGATCCTCGGGTTATTTTCATAAGGGATGATGTCACTGGTCTTTAAATCTACGATTTCCATGAAAACACGCTCCAGTATTTACACACGAAAAAGCACCCATCTTTCGATGAGTGCTCTCGGAATAATCTATGCCAGGGGGTGGTTGTGGGGTCTTCCCCTGACAAGTAGGAGGAGATATCTCTGGGAATGCAGGTCCCTTCATCAACATCTCATACTAGCATTTTAGCACATTTAGACACGATAAAAAGTAACCTCTCCCGCAGAGGCTATTTTACCGCCTGTGAATATCCAATGAACACATGGATAGCATCACATTTCAGCATCACAGATTTTCTGAAGCTCTGTGATACACTCTCCGCTCGCCCTTTTGAGGTAGCCAGTGGCGTAGTACTTTCTCCCGCTTAGTTCCTCCCACGGCACGTGGTAAAGGTAGTGCTCTTGCACAGCCATTTTCCCGGGGCTTTCTGGGATTCGTTCAAGGATTCTATACGCCACTTCCCGATGCTTCATGATACGCTCGAGCTGCTTTCCAATGGTTGCATCCAGTCCCGCGACCTGTTCTTCAATGTTCACTACCACTTCTGACAAGTCAGACTGTCGCCCTCCGCACACTTTCTCCGTCTCAATTTGTATCGCTTTCACCCCAGCAATATCTTCTATTACCATATCGCGTTGCTGGCGAAGCGAGTCTAGGCAAGAAATTTCGTTATACACCTGGTGCAACAATTTCCGCACATTCATACTTCGCCCCCATACAGATGATCGAGTACGCGGTCGGCCTTCACCTTGTCTACCATCCAGCGATTCCCAATCTTGCGGCACATCTTATGCGAAGTCGCAAAGAAGAGGGCCGTGCTCGGGCCAAATGAAGTATATGCGCAGAACTCTTTCATAGTAAGCAGCCTTTTGTCTTTGATATCGATTTTAACCTTCATCCTTATCTCCTCCATTTTCTTCCTGATCCATATCTTCAAACAGGCTTGTCTGCCCTCTATACTTCGCCACGTACTTCCACGCCTCCTCTCGAATGGCAAGGGCTGCCTTGTCCGGCGCGCCCTTTTCTCCAAACTGGAAATGCAGCTTGACGTCCGTATCGTAATCCGTCCCAACAATGGTATGGTGGCCCCACACATCATAGCTAAACGGTGTCTCCTCATCGTCACTGTATTCGTAATGGATCTTCTTAAACTCCATCTTGTGATCCTGCGTGAATCCACTGAGCTTTGCAGTCTCCACGCCAAGCTGGGTTGCGAGCGCCATTTTGATATCTAATGCCAGATTGTCCCATGCATCATTGAATTCGGGTGCCGGTTCATCTTTCGACTGGATAGTCTTGAGATCTTTCCCATCCAGATACACAACCATTTTTGTTTTTCCAGTTCTCACTGTACTAATAACCATTCCGGAATCCTCCATTCATCCATTACGGGTGTCAGTCTGATGTAAACCCCCGCAATCAATCCACTTTCATCGGTATAAACTTTTCGGCAGTGAACATCTACCACCTGGGAATCATCGTCATAAGCCACGCCATTCAGCCCGTCTAAGACGGCCTTCTGTATGTTGTCTATGTCTGGTTTGCCGGGCGAAACATTCCCGCAAACGGCATCTGTCTTCTTTCCAATTGTCCAAGACTTCGGGACGGGGAAGACCGCAATGATCTCCACCACTACGCGCCCTACCACTTTCACCCCACCGAACTTGTAAAAACAGCTCGCGATGAACCTCTCGTAGTCCCGTGTCTTGCTGGGAGTGTAGGCAGTCCCGCTCTTCCGAGAAAATCGGGGCCGTCCTTTCCCCTGTGGCTTTCCCGGAACCATGAAGTAAAACCACTTCATTTCCATTTCCTCCAGAAAAGCACTACCCAGATAGTGATGACGAACGCCGCCATCGTAATCATGCTCCCTACACCAAGCCCGATGCAGAAGTAAATGCCATTGTTCATTGGCTGCCTCCTCTGTTTCTGGTAACGGACTTGTAACGATTGCCCGTCCGCTCATCCAGAATTTCAATATCTGAAATCAGCTTGTATCCTGCTCGCTTGACCAGAAGCCTCACAATGCCCATTACCCGAATAGGCATCATGGCGCGGGCTTCCTCTCTCGCTCGTCGCTCCTCCTTTCTCCACTTCCCCCATACCTCGTTGAATACAGGGTCCCCCTGGCAATATGCCGAACGCTTCATTCCATCTTTTGCCATGCTCTTCCCTCCCTATCCACTCGTGCTACCACGCGCTGCAAGTCCTCATTTAAAGCTTTGACCCTCAGATCCATGCAGAACAGGTCAAACCTCATCTTCTCGATTTCGTACTGCACATACACCAGCAGCCCCACCACTACAAGCATAGCCAAATAAATAATTTCTTCCGAAAGGTCGCTCATTCTACCTCCTAAAACGGAATGTCCTCATCTTTCCCATTGCCCGATCCCTGCGGCGAAGCCTGCCCAAACTGTCCCCAGTCGGGGCTGTTCCCATGGGGTGCTGCTCCCTGCTGCGGGTATCCATTTCCCTGCGGCTGGTACGGGTTCACCTGGCTAAGCTGCCCCTGCTGGCACGGCTGCCCATAATTATTGCCCTGCGGTGGCTGGTTGTAGCTATTCTGCGGTGGCTGGTTGTAGCCATTTTGCTGCCCATTCCCCCATCCCCACTGCTGGCCGCCCTGCTGTGCCTGCTGGTTCTGCGCGTGCGTAGGAAGCGGCAGAGCGATGATGCTCGCAATGATTTCCGTCACCCATCTTTTCTGCCCCTGCTGGTCATCATACGACCGGGTTGACTGCCGTCCCTGGACGAGCACGCGCTTCCCCTTCTGGAGATACTGCGATACAGCGCTTGCCAGCTCTCCCCATGCCACTACATTCACGTAGTCAGTAAGCTGCTTCTTTTCCCCCTGCGGTGTCACATAGTCTCGATTCGTCGCGATGGAAAAAGAGGCCACCGCTTTCCCAGTCTTCGTATTTCTAATCACGGGATCTTTTGTCAGGTTGCCAATAAATTCACAATCATTCATTTTCTTCTCCTCCTATTCCTGCCCAAGGCCTGCATGCTCGATAACATCCGCCATACGGACAAACAGCACTCCAGCCCTCACGGTAACACGGCCCAACTCTTCCGGATCGGCCAGCAGATCGTACAGGGCATCGAGGATGCAGCCCAGCCCTTCCTCTTCGTATTCATGCTCTGCCGCTGTCAGCTTGACGGGCTTCACACGGTCCGAGTCAGACAAGTCCGCAAACAGGAAACACTTCCCGTTCAGGTCTTTGTCAATGTAAATTTCCTTTGGGTCTCTTACAATGGATCCATCCTCAGTCTGAATGACGATCATTTCGTTATTCCTCCTATCAATCCGCGGCCTTCCGCAGGCTGTCTCCATACGTCCCCAGAATCTTGCTCGTACTCCGGAGCCTGTCGTACACCCTTTGGACGTACCGCTCTTTAATTTCATTCGGCAGCATGTTTGTCGTGATGATCACGGGCTTCATGTTGTTGTACCGATTTGTAATAATGGCATCCACTTTGTTCAGCACCCAGTCCCTGGGATATTCCGCGCCGAAATCATCCAGTATCAGGATAGTGACATTCTTGATGCGCTCTTCGAACTTCCGAAGCTCGGAATTGTCTCGGTTGCGGCTCATGGAAATCATTGTGTCGAGCAACTCCGGCATCGAGATGAAATACACTCCAAGCCCCTGCCGCAAAGCCTCACAGGCAATGCACACCGCAAGCGTCGTTTTCATTCGGCCAACCTCTCCAAAGAAGAGGAGCCCTTTCCCTGCCGCTGCATTCGCCTTGATATGCCTCGCATATTGGTACGCTTCCATTGCCATGGGCCGCACATCCTCCGGGCATCCACCCTCGGAAAGCGCCTCGAAGCTGCATCCGTAGTACCTTTTAGGTATCCCTGCCTTCTGCATCGCTTCCAGCAGATTGCCCTGCTGCTGTGGCTCGGTCGCTCCTGATAACTGGGAACCCATGGCAACAAAGTCCGAAATCACTTTCTGCGCTGCTGCATCCACCTTACCAGCCCCCTTTCTCCACGGCCTGCTTCATCTGCTCTCGCCGGTCCTGCATGGCGGGCGGCTGCCGCTCCCCTTTCAACGGGAAGAAGCCTTTCCAGTCGTTAAATGTGGACTGATTGACCACCTCGATCATGGCCGCCTCGGAATCTCCACACAAGGCTTTCAATCTGGTCATCCCAATGGAAAGCCCTCGAGATGAAACGGGAGCTTTTAGCGCTTCCTTTCGCATGGCTGCCCACGCCCGCAAGGCTGCCTTGAGCTCATCCCCAATCGACAAATTGTCAATCGCGTCACAGACAGAAAATCGTTTCTTTCGACTCTTTTTCTCTATGTCCTTATCTATACTCTTATCTCTAGTATCTAATCTCTTATCTCTATTCTCTGTCGTTACTTTGAGCGTTACATTTTCGTTACATTGTAACAGTGGTTGACTCTCTTGCATCCGTTTCAATGCACGGTGTTTCCTAACTCTTTGGGCTACTGCTGATTCGCTTCCCACCATGTCACTAATGCCGGGAATGATAAACGCCCCGTTATGAATCTCTTCTACGAGCCCGATTTGCTTGAAGACCTGCAGGGCTACAACGACTGAATCCGTGGTGCTATGCACAATCTCAGCCAACTTCTGCATATCATACGAAAGTCGTACGTCCGGCCCGATTCGCCGTTCTACGATGCCGTCATTGTTGGCAAACCGCAGGCACAAACGAAGGTAAATGTAAATGTATTCCGCCCCGTTCGGCATGTCATGAATAAAATCCATCTGCTCGCTATCGAAGAAATCTTCCTTGAGCTTGATCCAAAAATACCTTTTCTCCATGTCCTCACCTCCTCTCGTGCGCGTAGATCTTTGCCAGCTGCTTACTGTGCTTTTGGGCGAACCTCTTCGCCTCCGGCAGCTTCATCATGGCCAGAAAATCCTGCTGCCAATAGTGCTTGTCTAACCCATGGGCACAAAGTTGATGGTGCTCATGGCACAGGGCGATAAGATTCTCCAGCCGGTCCTCTCCACCCTCGGATCTAAAAACGATATGGTGATGTTCCACGGCAGGATTGCCACAGATAACGCACCCCTCATCTCTTTCATCCACCAGCATGCAAAGCTTTCTGTAGGCCTTGTCACTCAATCGAAATGGCTTATGCCTTCTCACTTCTACCATTCGCTCATCATCCTCGCTTTCTCGCTTGGTGTCAGGGCATCTATACCCAGGTGTTCGGCTTCGGAAATCAGCTCGTCAATCAGACGCCCCATTTGCCGCGTGTCATAAGTCGACGAGCCCTGGAATAGGCGGAAGTCCGTATAGGGCTCATACCCACTATTCAAAGGGATGGCGAGCCACCCTTCTCCATTGCGCTCCCACCGCTCTTTCAGCTCGCCTGCTCTCCCTCTGGGGACGCGGGCGGGGATCCACATCGTATCATCTGCCGCCCTCTGAATGGCTGTGCGGTAGACGTCCACACTCCGCATCCCATTTCCGATTTTTGCAGCCACCTTCCCACAAAGCACCCAGCAATAGGCATTCGCCGACAAGCTGCGCTGCTTTCTCTTCGCCTTGATGGTGATTTCCATGGGCTTCTTGATGTCCGGCATATCTGCCAGACACCGCTTGTCAACCGTGATGAGGAGATAGGCGTCCCGCGTGTCCTTAAACCGATAATCGAACCCTTTAATAACTGCCTTCATTTTGCATGCCGCCGAAAATAACTGACACAGCTATCGAAATTAGCAGAAAGGTTCTCCAGCTTGTCAGGCGGTATCTCTGCGAATGATGTGTGGTAAGCATACAAGGCGAACTCTTCCGGATCGATCCCCATTTGGGAAAGCCGTCCACGGAGATTAGTGCTCAATCTGGCTAAGTCGGTGGAGGGTGTAGCCCTGCCTGCCTTTGGTGGCACGGGTGGTGCTGCCTGCTGCGTTTCCGCGTTTCCGATCTGGAAACGAATCTGCCCGTTCTTGTCGACAATCACAAGCCGTGTAAACTTGTGCTTCTTCCGGTCGTATTCCACATCTGCCACCGTGAACCGCACAGACGACTTCACCTTGCCATTCATCACTTCGTACTGTTCAAGCTGGATGAAAACGGTCGGTGCGTCATATAACTCGCGCCCAATGCCCCAGTTAAAACCAGCCCGCTTGAACGAATCAGAAGCCTCGCCTTTTCGAGAATCGCGATTAGACGGTACGCCCACATCCTGCTTTGCCACCCATTCCTTCTTGTCGTCGTCCCAGACGGAAATGGTGCAAAACATGGCGCCGTTAATGACCTCGTGGCTGCGCCGCCAGTTCATCGGTCCGAATACTTCATCAAGGATCCGCATGTCAGTACGGGCGGACTTGTACAAGAGCAGCATAGCGGACGTTCCGTTTTGGTTATTAAATATCTTTTGCACCCGAGCTTCGATATCGGACGCCTTCAAAAGTGGGATCTCTTTCATTTTTCACACTCCCTTTCTAATCTAAAGAAAACTTCTTCCGAGGCTTCTCCTCGATGGTGATTGTGGGAAAGGCTGCTCTCTGAGAAAGGTCGCTCTCCAGCCACTGGAGGTATCCCCTTACATCCTTTTCGTAGGCTTTTGCCGCCGTAAAATGGATGGTGATATCCAGATAAGTATCCGGCAGATCTGCGTCAGAAGGCGGCTCTTCTCTCGCCGCAGAAACGCGTGTGGCGCTCTCTGTGACGTTTGCTGGCTCCTCATGGATGATTTCACCTTCGTTCAGCTCGGACGCCTCCTGTGGCTCATCAGGGGCGTTAGCTGAGACTTCTGCCTCCTTGGCGCGAGCTGCATGCTCCACTGCGCAACGGGCTCTCCCCGCTGCATCCGCCTTCGCCTTGATCTCCTCCATGGTGACGTCTTCCAGTGGATTCGCACCGATGCACCCGTATTCCTCAATGTCCTGGAAAACCTCTTCCCACGCAAGCGGGGTCTCCAGCTTGTACTTCTGATTCGCCAGCTCAACGCTTGCCTTGGAGTACTCGATTTTTGTTGCTCGGAGCTGCTCTGCCGCCTCGATTGCTTTTTGCTGCGCAACCTGCCCATGGATCATTTCATCAATGGCATTGCAGGTGTCGCTCCATTTGGCCGTCTTATTGAACCAACGCGCGTCCATGTCGAGCTGCCAATGTTCCATATCAAGCCCCATGGCGGACGCCTTCGCCTGATATTCACGGGTAATACTTTCCGTGAGTTTCTGCTTGCGCTCTTCTTCGTACTTCGAGAGCTGCATCGCGATGGGTTCTTCCACATCCTTCACCACGGCGATCAATTCATCGCACTGGGCGGAGAATTTATCAGCAGGCACTTTCAGCCGGCGCTTACCGTCAGCCTTGAATTTTGTAATTGCCGTGCGGAAACGCACCACCTCGCGACGTGCTTTCTCCATGTCCGGCAGATTTTCAGCAGTCACCACCAGTCCAACGTACTTTTCCGTGACTGCTTTGAGGTACGCTTTGACTTCTTCCTGATTCCAGTCAAAATTCAGCTCATCCTTCGTGATAACTGGCCTCACGGGAATGATTTCAGGCAACGTTTCCATCATGATCTCCCTTCTTTGCGAAACTCATTTTCTGCTGATACGCAACGTTCTTGACCTGTCTTAATACATCTTTAGCCTCGTAAGTCATGGTATTCCACGGCAAGCTCATCAGCCTTTCGGCAGCTGCTTTCATGTTCTTTACTATCAGCTTCTCTGCTCGGGTAGCCCCACCCATGAAGCCATAGTGCTGCATCGTCATTGTCAGCATGAAATCCCACTTGTACGGCGGAAGCAACGCAAACACGCACACAGAGTCTTTCGCGTGATTCAATGCCAGCCGAAGAAAATACGTCATGTGATACCGCCATGCGTCTACATTTTCGACAGGGTGTCTCAGGAGCTTTCGCTGGAAATCGCGGTAAGAGTTGTAGCACACCTTTCCGCAGAACTGTGTACTGGGACGACACGCGATAAACTCTTTGCCGCACATCTTGCAGGTACAGATAAAAATATCATCCCTCATCATCATCATCTCCTACCCAGTCATCCCACGCATCATCTGCGTGATCCATCTCATACTCCTCGCGCTCTGCTCTGCGCTGGGCTGCATCTTCATCGAAATACCCGATGCCGAGCACCATGGGGTTTTCACCATTCCACTCCATCAGCGCACACCTCCAATGGCTTTCGCCAGCATGTCAGCGACGACGCTATCCCTCCCCTTGCTTGCCCGATATACGGCATACAGGGAAGTAATCATGTGCTTGCGCTCTTCGCTGCTGCTGCAAGACTCAATAAAGGATTTGAGCATATCTGCTCCGCACTGGTTCGGGTCATGATCCAAGATGGCATCGGTCAAGATTTCCCATACAATCAGGATGGCAGCACGCGAGCCTTTCACGCTCGAATACAGACGCCCCTTTCCATCCGCAACAACTGTGAGCATATCTGAAATGATCTGCAATTCTTCCATGTTTTTCTCCTCCCAAACTCATGCCTTTGAATGGCCAATAATAAAATCCGCTGCTCTTTCTGGATCCGAAAGATAGAATTTCTCGATGTACGTTCCGCTTTCAAAGTTGTGCACCTTCACCCATGCCGCATCGTGATCATCATCATTGTCTGCCGAGCAGTATTCGATCCACACACGGCTGTGACCTTTGAACATACTTACCGAAAGCAGCACGGGGTAATCTCCCAAGAACCCCGCTACGTCGGCAGTACCTGCGCATGCCTCAATTTTTTTGGCAATGTTCTTGCAGAATTTCTCAAAATCTTCATTCAAAAACCTTTTCATTTTCTTAGCCTCCCAAAATCAAACCAATACCGATCATCGAGTACACGCCAATGAGAACGATCGGCGTGTACAGGATGACTTTCAGCCATCCGGCGCCATTCTCACCCCTTCTTGGTGCGCATTTCCTGATCGGCTGCTCTGCGTCTCGATCTCTCATCATGCGATGAACGCTATCGACCTCTACATATTTCCGCCGCATTTCGCCTTCACCTCTCTTTGGAACTCTCGCAAGGATTCCTGGAACCCGATGTACGTGACCGGCTTCGCAGTGGCCATTTCTACTAATACCTTGTCGGCCTCCTCTACATTCACTTTGTAAATCCGCCCCACCTGAACATGCGGGAGCACTCCGCGGCGGCAAAATCTCCGGATCGTCTTTACCGGCAACCCGACCGCCTGCGCATAGTCGATGGCACTCGCCCACTCCGCCATATTCGTAACCTCCTACTTATACTGTTACGCTACTTAACATTTTTGGGCATCAAAAAACGAACATCACATTTTAACAATTCTGCGATACGTACAATAACCTTCGCTGCAGGATAAAGATCTTCGTTCTCCCATCTGGCAATGGCCGGCCTTGATACCTCAAGAGCCTCGGCTAACTGCTGTTGCGTTAGCCCTGCCTTTTTTCGATATTCTCTTAGTTTTCTCATTGTCTCACCTCCTCACGCATTTCTACGACTGGGAACGGAAATGGATAGGGGCCGATAGGCTCGGACCCCTCAGAAGCCTCCTATTTGATGTGGAAATGCAGCGCAGCAAAAACCTCTCTTCCCCCTTCTGCGAAGGGATCCTCTTCCCCTCTCACCATGACGAACCCCTTCGCCACGCATCCGGCATCCTGGTATCTCATACACGATTCCATCGGGCCGCGGAAGGTGAAGTCTTCAATGCCGCTTTCTTTCATTCGCTTGACCTGCTCCTCAGCCTTCTTTGCCGTTCCTTTGAGGTGAAGCCATTTGTTTCCGTTCTCTCTGGCGCTCTCGTAGTCTACAAAAAGGTCAAAAAATACACTGCCTTCTCGCGACATTTCTGCAGTGAGACTATCGAATTCGGAACGGGCCAACTCCACTTCCTCCTTACTTACGGCCATCGAATACATCTTGCGGTTATTCTGAGATCTTCTATAAAAGTATTCGAATCGGTTTTCCTTCATTTGCAATTTCCTCCTACTTTGAAAATATTTGAAACGGGATGGGATGGGGCTTTTGAAAGGCTGCCCCGCAGAACCTTGTTTTTTAAAATCCACCGTTCATCTCAACCACATCGAGAAGGCTTAAAACCGCTCGCAGGGCTTCAGCTTCGCCACGCTGCTCGTTACGGAAGTGCAGGCTGTAACTTGGCTCACAAGCAGCGGCCAGCGCACTGCGGATGGTCTTCTGCAAAGATTCTTTCAGTGAGTCGGTCGAGCTGGCATCCAGCACGTCATCCCCTTCTGGGAATTTCTCATAGGCATCAATCTGATCCGCCAAGGTCATGAAAGCAATATACTGTCCGTTTTCATATTGATTGAAAAGCCCATCGCCCACTTCAAATTCAGGGAAAGTCTTGCTCCAGTGGAAAGGCTGCTCCGCTCTCCACCGTAACCATTTTTTAAGATTTCCTCTCGTTTCGTTTGTCAGTTTCATGATGTTTCCTCCTACTTGAGTGTTACTGTGGTTAACTTCATGATTCCATTATAACGTTACTATGCTTAACATTCAACCCCTAAACTCCAGTTTTCTGAAAATCTAATGTTACTCTAATTAACATTTTGACGTATGATCCTCATTCGTGATATTATTCGGGTAGTTATTGTGGGTAACTTAATATGGGAGGTAAAGGTTATGCAGGAACCCGAAACTACCGAAGGTCGTCGTACTGCCGAGATTGGCAACCGCTTACGTGCCCTTCGCGAAGCTAAACAACTTACTCAATCTGACGTTGCCAAAGCCATTGGAGTAAAGCGCACAACGGTTACTCGTTGGGAAGGAGGAACAAGCAACCCGAAGAATGCCCTGGAAAAGCTGGCGAATTTCTACAACGTATCCATGGAATACATAAACAGTGGAAAAACTACCATTTCAAACGAAACGAATGAAGGCAGGGTGCTCCGCATCCCTGTGCTGGGGCAGATTGCCGCCGGTATCCCCATCGAGGCCATTCAGGACGTGGAAGGCTGGGAAGAAATCGTCCGTCCCGGTGCGGGGGATGATGTATATTATGGGCTGCACATCCATGGCCACTCAATGGAGCCCCGTCTATATGAGGGCGATACCGTCATCGTCAAGCAAACGGACTACTTCGAGGACGGGGATATATGCATCGTGCTCATTGGTACGGAAGCAACCGTCAAAATCGTGAACAAGTTACCTGACGGGATCCTTTTACGCGCCTACAACGAAGATGTGTATCAGCCCCATTTCTACTCGGCCATGCAAGTAGAGACCCTGCCCGTGCGGATCATCGCGGTTGTCATCGAACTCAGGTGTAAACCATGAAACGCGCGAATGGAAAAGGCTCTATATACTTTGAAACATCCACGGAGCGCTTCGTGGCATCCTTTGTCGCTCCATCAGGAAAGCGTGTGTCAAAACGCTTCAACTCTATTCCCGAGGCGGAAGCATGGCTCGAGGACAACCGGTATAACATACGCCATAATACCTACGCATCCCCATCCGACATGCGCACAGGGCAATGGGTATTGGAATATCTGAAAACATATAAGACCGACGTACGCCCACAAACAATGACGGGATATCTGAATGCCGTGGCCAAGCTCTCCCCCATTGCTGACATCCGCTTGCAAAAACTGACAGGGCTGGATATTCAGCAGCTCGCGAACTCCCTGAAAGGCCAGATCTCTAATGGGTACATCGTCAGGATCCTGCAAGTATTAGATATGGCATTAAAAAAAGCCGTTGCCCTGGATATTCTGGTTAAGAATCCCATGACAACGGTTGAACGGCCAAAACGTACGACTAAAAAAATACAAATCTTCACGATTGATGAGGTGAAGGCGATGCTGAATTATACGGCCACACATCAGCGGCATCGCCTTCACATGGAAATCCTTGTCGCCGCATACACGGGTATGCGTATCGGCGAAATTCTCGCCCTTGACTGGCGCGACATCACCCCATCTTTCATCTACGTCCGCCGCTCTCTGACAAAAGACGGCCGCGGTATGCCCATCATCCAAAATATGACGAAGACCTCTCACTCCACACGGCAAATCTCCATCCCTCCAAAAGTCTATGACGCACTCATGACGTGGAAAGAGATGACACGCTCCTCCGGCGGGCTGGTATTCACCACCAATCGTGGATCTATCATCGTACCCAGCAATGAGCGCGAAGCCTTCCAAAAAGTGCAAGGCGCTCTTGGTATCCTCCCGCTGCGTAGCTTCCACGCACTCCGACACACCCATGCCAGCCAACTGCTTGCCGGTGGTGTCCCCATTGCGGAAGTAACAAAACGCCTCGGACATGCCTCTCCGGCTATCACTTTAGGTATTTATGCTTCGTGGATTCCCGGAAATGATGCGAAAATTGCCCTTGATGTGGACCGGATTTTCAAGTAGGTTGCAACGCGGTTGCAACAGTTATTTCTTTTTCACAAAAGCAAAAAGCCCGCCATCCTAGATATCATCGAATGATACGGGTGGCGGGCTTTTCTATTTACTTCTTACCTTCGACAAAGAGCATATTGTTGTTGCGCTTTACCAGATTGTACATCAGTGCATTGACGCAGGAGGCGACGATGGAGCTGCCGCCCTTGGTGCCACGGACAGTGATGAAGGGGCAGGGCACACGGCGGACAAGCTGCTCTTTCGAGTCAGCGGCACCGACGAAGCCGACAGGGATGCCGATGATAAGTGCCGGTTTGATGCCGTCTTCTTCGACCATACGGATGGCTTCATAGAGAGCGGTCGGAGCGTTTCCGACGGCGATGATAGAACCATTGAGGTCGGTGCCAAAGGAGTTCATCGCTGCCATGGAGCGGGCGATGCCTTTCTCTTTGGCAATGGCTGCGATTTCCGGATCGGATACGCGGCAGAATACCTCACTGCCGAGGGCATGCAGGGCATTCTTATTGATCCCTGCTTTGACCATATTCACATCGGTATAGATGTTGCAGCCCTTGGCGAGCGCTTCGATACCGGCAGCGACAGCGCCTTGGCTGGTCTGGATGAGATGCCCGTAGTCTACGTCGCCGGAGGCGTGAATCATACGGGAATAGACCGTCACTTCTTCCGGTGTGAGGTCGATGTCCATGATGAATGGATTGATGAGATCCATACTTTTATCTTCGATGGCCTTAGGGCTCTTGATGAAATCCATAGTGTTCCTCCATATAGTTGAGGACGCCTTCTACGGTCGAGAAGACCACAGCGCCGTCCAGTTTTGCTTTCGGTTTATCGATAACGATGACGGAAATCCCGGCGTCCATCGCGGCTTTGAGCTTTGTATCGCTGCCGCCGATGAGACCGCTGTTCTTGGTGACCATCACATCGGCGTGATAGTCATGAATCATGGCAAGATTCATTTCATAGGAGAAGGGTCCCTGCAGGGCGAGAATGTACTTGGCTCTCATGCCAAGGTCTTCACACATTTTGATCACATTCGATGTCGGCAGCACGCGCGCCCAGATCTCCTTGCCTTCCAGCGCTTTCGCCTCTACGAAGGCAGCAAGCGTCTTGGAGCCGGTCGTCAAAAGGATGCTCTTTCCAAGCTGACCGGCAAGATCTGCCGCTTCGAATTCATCTTTCGCGTGATAGAGCTTGTCATAGTCAGGGAGCGGGATCTCCGCGCGCTCGTAGCGTACATAGTCGATCCCTGCCTTGGTACAGGCCGCGCGGGCCGTCTCAGAAACGATCGCTGCATAGGGATGGCTCGCATCAAGGATGAGCGAGATCCCCTTTTCCCTGATGACACGGAGCATGTCTTCTTCCCGGAAACGCCCTACTTCGATGTCGAGCCCTTTATGTGCGGCGAGCACTTTACCGTACTGGCTGACAACGGTCATAAGGATCTCACGGCGCTCCCCCTCCGGCTTGGACTGTTCTCGGTCTGCGAGTGCAGCGCCGATTTCTCGGCCGTCCTGTGTTCCGGAAATGATCCAGATCATGCTTTGTATCCTCTTGGTGTGATCATTTTTCCGTCAGCGACGAAGGTGGTGCTCTTGCCGATGATGACGGTGGACTGCATGTCTACATGTTCTTCCGGCAGTTTTTCCAGTGTGGAGATCGTCCAGTTCATGCCCGGACGTCCTGCTTTTCTGACGATGCCTACCGGTGTTTCCGGCTTTCTATACTGAAGCACGATATCGCGGATCTCATCGAGGTAGGTCGCGCGGCCGCGGCTCTTTGGATTGTAGATGGCGATGACGAAGTCACCTTCCGCGGCGAGCTTCGCTCTGTTTTTGATCTGTTCCCATGGGGTCATGAGGTCAGAAAGACTGATGACGGCATAGTCATGCATGAGCGGAGCGCCGAGCGCCGCAGCAGAGGTATTTGCTGCCGTGAGTCCCGGGATGACCTCGCACTCCGGACGCGCTTCCTTCGGCAGCTTCTGGATGAGCTCGAGCACAAGGCCGGCCATGCCATAGACGCCCGGGTCACCGGAGGAGATCACGGCCACCTGATGGCCTTCTGCCGCCAGATCAACAGCCTTCTGGCAGCGATCGACTTCCTGGCGCATGCCATTTCCGACGACCTCTTTGTCCTTGATGAGGTCTTTCACGAGAGCAATGTAGGTGTTATATCCCACGATGATATCGGAAGCTTCCATGGCCTTGATGGCCTTCGGCGTCATTTCTTCTTCATGGCCCGGTCCAATGCCGATGACCCGGATAGTCCCAGGGCGATCGCCACCGTGGCACTGACAAACTTCGTTTTCGGCAGAAGCGTTTTTCCCTTCATTGATTCCATTAACGCTGCTGATTGACATACGTTTCCCACTCCTATCGTTTTCTCTACAAATTTTGAACTTTCTAAATGATACTCTTCCGCGATCTTTTTAAGCTCCTCTGCCTTGTAAAAATGGATCGGAAGATGCATGGAACTGGCAAAATCAAGCAAGCCCTTTTCATCCGCTTTCGCATCGACGCTCGCAAGCGATGCTACCTGGTACGGGTAAGCCCCTGCCTGAGCAAGTGCTGCGGTGAATGCGCTCTGCACCAGCTCTTCGGAGGTGCCGCGCTTGCATCCGATGCCGACGAAAAGATTCTTCGGACGAAGGCAGACGAAAGGCTTCTTCACAGTGATCGTTTTTTCGGTAATGACAGCGCATGCGTCAAACGCATTGGCATCCAGTCGGTCTAAAGGCTCCGTGCGGATCCCTTTCTCTTTGAGGCGCGTCGCTATGGATGCGCTCCCATCGACTGTCTCATCCAGAAACCATCGGAATGTGCGCCCTGCTGCGATGACGGTATTCACAGGCTTCAAGGCCGCAAGCGGCTCGACACGCATCATCAGCTCACGGGCGATATCATCCGGCGCGCGGCGATTATGGACATCGGTCGCCGTCGTGATGACGGGATCGGCACCCACTGCCGCCGAGACTTCTCTTGCCCAGGCATTCGCCCCGCCCAGGTGTCCTGAAAGAAGGGAAACACAATGTTTCCCGCACTCATCCATGACAAGTACCGCAGGGTCGGACGCCTTGCTCACTACATGCGCTGCGATAGCGCGGACCGCAATGCCGGAGGCCATGATGAAAAGGATCCCATCATAACAGGAGAAGATATCCGCCGTGAGCGCAAGCGTGCGGGTAAAATACACTGCTTCTTTGCCGCTCGCACCGTCTTTTCTTTCATACAGAGTCCCCTCACCGGAAATGCCCGCCTTCACGCGCACCCCCAGCTGGGCTCCTTCTTTGGATACAGAAACAATAGCGTACTTCATGTGATACTCTCCAGGGGATAAGGGTTCAAGGTTCAGGGTTAGCCCCTAAGGCGGCTCGCCCCTTGATTACGTTTGAAAGCCTCGATTGAATGAAAAATTAGAAATGAGAAATGCGAAATGGTGGTGCCATGAGCTGGCATTCCAGTTACTAGTCACCAGTCACTTGAGACTCCTAATCCCTAGCCACTAATCCCTAGGGAAACGCTGATTTTCGCAAAGCCTCATCCGAATACACGGAAATCGCCCCTATTCCCCCCGCTTTCCTTACTCTCCATCTGTTCCTTTGCGGAACATGGTGGTGAACTTGCTGTCGTAAAGCTTGGAAAGTTCATAATCGGTATCAAGGACCTTGCCGACGACGATCATGGCCTGACGGACGACGCCTGCCTGATGGAGAATGTCTGCGATGGTATCAATGGTGCCGCGGAAAATACGCTGGTCAGGCCAGGTCGCTCTGGCTACGATAGCGACCGGGGTATCGCCCGGATAGCCGCCCTCTTTCAGGGTCGCCATGACCTGATCGATCGCCTGGACAGAGAGGAAAATGCACATGGTTGCCTGATGTGCGGCAAGAAGCGCCAGCTTTTCCTTCGGCGGGACCGGTGTGCGGCCTTCCATACGGGTAATGATGACGGTCTGAGAAATGCTCGGCAGGGTATATTCCTGTTTCAATGCAGCTGCTGTCGCAAGGAAGGAGCTGACGCCCGGGACGACACAAAACTGATCTTCTTTGATCCCTGCTGCGCGCAGACCGTCCATCTGTTCCTGAATCGCACCGTAAATGGCTGGATCGCCGGTGTGCACACGAGCCACCATTTTGCCTGCTTTGAGCGCATCGATCTCCACCTTCAGCACTTCATCCAGATTCATGGTCGCACTGTTGTAGATCTCTGCATCTTTTCTGCCGTACTTCAGGATCTCCGGATTCACAAGAGAGCCGGCGTAGATGATGACATCCGCCTCTGCGATGAGACGCTGTCCCTTCACCGTGATGAGCTCAGGATCTCCGGGGCCTGCGCCGATGAAATACAATTTTCCCATAATAACTTCCTCCTCAATGTTTGATTGCTGTAAATATGAAAATGGGGCTCATCGGATCATAGAGATGATACCGCCCCAGTTTTCTCAGTCGATTGATCTGCATTTCGAAGCCTTCCAGCTCGAAAGGACGATCCGCGAATTCCTTCACCACTTCCCCCGTCGTTTCCACGGTGACAGCGGTAAGGATAACGCGTCCGCCCGGAGCGAGCAGCGCTTCACATCGATCCAGGATCTCATGCATATTTCCGGAAGACCCGCCGATGATGATCACATCCATCTTCGGCAGCCCTTCCATCGCCTCCGGCGCTGTGCCGGCTATGGTATGGATATTCCGGCAGCCGAACTTTTCCGCATTTTTCCGGATCAGCTCGATCCCCTCCGGATTTCTTTCTATCGAATACACAGCCCCCTTGGGGCAGCAGAGCGCTGCCTCGATGGATAGAGAGCCTGTCCCTGCACCGATGTCAGCCACTATATCGCCAGGCTGAATGGCGGCCTTCACCATGACCATCGCACGGATCTCAGCCTTCGTCATCGGTACCTTTCCCCGAATAAACTCCTCATCTTTGATGCCAAACTGCATTTATCCCATCACCACCATGACTGATTCACCATAGCCTTCCAGATGCGACAATTCCTCAAGAGTCGAATCCGAAAGATGCTGATTCTCATATGAAATATGCTCGGCCGCGGCAGCGCGCGTCTCCTTCGGCCAGCCCTTGTCCATCAGATATCTCGCGATATAGGCCGGATCATGCTCATGATCCGTCAGAAAGGCCAGCTTGCGTCCGGGCATATAAGCCGTATCCTTCTCTTCCGGCACACGGCCATGGAAAGACAGCCACAGCGCTCCCTGCCAGGGTTCTTTGACAAGAGCGAAGCAGGCCTGCACAGAAGAAATCCCCGGGATGACTTCGATCGGATGCTCCGGAAACCGCTTCTTGAGCCACGGAAGCAGACTGTAATAGCCCGGATCCCCGCTCACCATGACGACGACATCATCCTTCTTAAGCGCCTCCTCCAGCCAGTCCGCCAGCAAAGAAAGCTTGCCTGTCACCGGATATGTTTCCTGAGAAGGCTTCGCATAGTCAGAAAGTGCGCGGCGGCCGCCCACGAGGTAGCGAGCCCCCTCGATGGCTTTCTGCGCCTTCGGCAGGATATAGTCTGGATCTCCCGGTCCGATCCCCGCTACGATCAATGTATGCTCCATTGTTCCTCCTCCAGAATCTCCTTCGCATGGCTGCTGACTGCCTGCACCGTGCCATCCATCGCCGCAAAAATCACGCCGACCCTAGCCTTACCGAAAATATAGCGTTCCGAGCGCACCTGCGCCCTCTCCGCCATCTGCTGGTAGATCATATCCAGCCCTTCACGATGCACGACCGCTGCCGCGCCATCCGTCGTCGTACAGCACATGATCTCACGCACCGTATCTGTCGTTGCCCCATTCATGGCCGCATACGCCGCCATCGTCTCCATACGGCCGTCACTATTGCGATTGTACGTATGGAAACTGCCTGACGCCACCTTGACCAGCTTTCCCATATGGCCGATGAGCAGCATCTTTTGGAAACCGCCTGCGATGCACTGCTCCATCATGAAGCCGATGTAATTGCTCGTCTCGATGATCGCATCCGATGGAATACCCATGATCTTCGCCGCTGTCTCGCCGATACGGCCGGGACAAAGGACCGCCGTGCGGATCCCGCTCGCATAGACCACCGGCACCTGCGGCGCCAGCGATTTTTTGTACGCCTCCTCACTCATCGGCTTCACGATCCCCGTCGTTCCTAGGACAGAGATCCCGCCGACGATACCCAGCGAAGGATTCAGCGTCTGCTTTGCCAGCTCCTCCCCTTTCGGGATAGAAACCGTCACGATACAGCCATGATCCTTACCGATGAGCTCCTCATACACATAACGCAGCATGATCTGCGGGCCCGGATTGATGGCGGGCCGTCCCACCTTCACCTGCAGCCCCGGCTTCGTCACCGTACCGACACCCTTTCCCGCACGGAGCGTAAGACCCGGCGTATCCACCAGTTCTACGGTCACGACGATCGGCGTCCCATGTGTACAGTCCAAGTCATCGCCCGCATCCTTAAGGCAAGTCGCGATGCCCGTCCGCCCATGCGCCTCGGCCGACTCCACCGGGATCGTGAGCTCCGTCCTTTGCGGCGAAAGGACCGTCACCTGCTTTGGAAATTCTCCTCGCATAGCCAGGATCGCTGCCTTCATCGCCCCCGTCGCCGTTGCGCCGGTGGTATGCCCTTCCCGGAGCGTCTTCGCCATCATTTCCTCTGCGTTCATAACTCCTCCCATACATAAAGGTTCAGCGGGTTCAATCGGTTCACGGTGCAAGGCAAATGCGACACCACACCATTCAAAGCTGAGCCTCGTTACACCTGCGAAATCCTCTGCCCCCGCAGAGCCTTCTTATCTGTAATTCACAAACTGCAGATCCGCCGGAATGTTCTGCTGCTTCAGAAACTGAATGCACTCCTGCAGGCAATCCTTATCCTTGCTCGATACACGCACCTCATCCCCATTGATCTTGGCAGCGACCTTGATCTTCGAAGCCTTCACACGCTTCACGATATCCTTCGCCATATCCGAAGAAATCCCGTTCTGCAGTGAGAGTACCTGACGGACCGTCCCGCCAGCTGCCGCTTCCTTCTTCTCTTCCTTCAGATTCTTGAGGGAGATCCCGCGCTTTACGAGCTTTCCATGAATGATATCCTTCACCAGCTTCAGCTTGAAATCATCATCGCCGATCAGCGTGATCTTATCCTCATCGAGAGTGACCGAGCTCTTGCTGCCCTTGAAATCATAGCGCGTGCCGATCTCCTTGGACGCCTGATTCACAGCATTCGCCGCTTCCTGCAGATCCGTGCGGCATACCACGTCGAATGAATAATCTTTTGCCATTATAGACCTCCTTGGGGGTTGTAGTGACTTAGTGACTAGTGACTGATGACCGGGGATCGAGATCCAATAAGATCCTTCCCCGATGAGCAATATATGAATACCGCTTCCTCATCCTTCTTTTTTACATACCTTATTATTGTACCATACTTTCGTATGAAATTTGAAAATTTCTGAAAATTTCAAATTCAGTCATGCTAAGAAGACGCTGATTAAATCATTGTCAGATTTTACTCTTGAATCTTTATACAAGGCAGGGAATCATCTGACACGAATAGCGAACCATGTAAGGAAGGTGATGACGAAGCCATGTATAAAGCTCCTTCTAAAACCCGCCTCTACCATGGAATCAGCATTTCCTTACATAATCATAAAAAAAGTTGGCAGAAAAAGTCTTTACGTCTTTTCTGCCAACTTTCATATTTACGCCAGAATAAATGCGGTCGTCAACCCCAGCTTATTTCTTCTGTGCGTCTTTTTCTGTTGCGTCTTTTGCTTTCGTCTGCGCTGCGCGGAGATCAGCGATTGCAGCCTTCAGCTCTTCTACTTCCTGACTAAGAGAACTGATCTTTTTCTCCATAGCAGCTTCTTTGGAAGTCGGTGCATGGCTGCTCTGACCGAGTTTCAGGCTTACGCCTGCATTCACCATATTTTCTCCATTGCCGAAGCTGCCACCGACAGAGAACATCGTGTCTTCATTCGGGCGATAGTATGCACCGAGCGCCACGGCACTTGCACCACTGTAGTTGCCATAGCCTGCTGCAAAGTCCCACTTATCCTCCGGGTCGAAATCGAGCGGATGGAGTGCGGCGAGAGCAGCTGCCCCTGCACCGACCTTGTCCACACGATTGTCCAGCTTATTGATTGAATTACCAAGAAGCGAAATATTGCTAGCATTCTCCTTTACCAGCTGATTTGTCGCATACAGCTGTCCGCCATTCACGGCATCCTTGGAGCCTTCCGCAATCTTTCCGTCTTTTACATTCGTGATGGTCTTACCATTGGCATTCAAGCCAGCCTCGCTCACATAAGTCTTGTCGCCGACTTTTACACTATCCACTGTAATATCTTTTGCCATACCTACGGTATATTTTTTGCCACCATCTGTATTGGTGCTTTCCGTCACAGTGATGTTATTGCCCGCTTCAACGGTGGTATGCTGCTTAGCAAGATTCTCTACATTCGTGACTCGGTTATCCAACTTGCCAATGTCTGCCTTGTTCTGGGCAATATCTGCCTTGTTCTGGGCAATATCTGCCTTGTTCTGAGCGATATCTGCCTTGTTCTGAGCGATATCTGCCTTGTTCTGAGCCACATTGTCATTGGTCTGCTTCAACTGGCTGCCATTTACCGCATCAGTAGAGTCAGCGGTGATTGCACCTGCTGCTACGCCGGAAATCTTGCCATTCTGATCAATAGCAACTTTTTGATTGATGACGGTGTTGCCATCCTGCATATAAAGGGAAGCGCCTTTACCATTCACCATTCCTGCTACTCCGGAATCACCATACAGCGCGATTCTAGCCGCACCATTGGAAATGATATTACCACTGACGTCGATATCAGCAAGCTGAGCTCCCTTATCTGCAATAATGCGGTCCTTGGTCGCGATATGACCAGTTGTCTCAATCGTCCCATTTGTTCCGCTAATGCTGACGTTGTTGCCAGTAGGTTTCCCCAGGAGAACATCATCATTCAGTCCAACCTTATAAATCTTCTGCCCGTTGACTTCTGCTTCTTCTACATTGATGTTGCTGCCATTGACAACCTTGCTATGCTTGGCCGCTTCGGTTGCTACTGCATGGAGCTGGCTGCCGTTTACTGCGTCAGTAGAATCAGCGGTGATTGCACCTGCTGCTACGCCGGTAATCTTGCCTTCTTTACTAATCGTTACTTTCCCAAGTTTCGCATATTCAGGACTAATCTGGCTGTAGTTACCCTGATCATCTCCTAAATACAGGGAACCATCTCTCAGGGACATGTTTTTGTAAAAGATTCCCTTATTGATCGTGACTCCGCCAATTTCGCCTTCGGTTGCAGTCACTTTGCCGTCTTTATTTACAGAGAATTTATTATTGGCTGCATAGAAATCACCGGTGCTGTTTACGAAGAACGGCATGATCCCATTGTCTGCCGCCTTACCTACTGAGAGATTATATCTGGCATTCAGTGCATTGGTATTAATCGCATTGGCCCCTGTGATATTACCGGCTTTGTCAATCGTTACTTTCCCAAGTTTCGCATATTCAGGACTAATCTGGCTGTAGTTACCC